>Ga0247727_10001510_pt1 | contig 55106 bp, 32 predicted proteins | sample WisWelCaveWW1625_FD_202498 | JGI IMG/M metagenome (GOLD analysis project Ga0247727, IMG submission 202498) | Biofilm microbial communities from Wishing Well Cave, Virginia, United States - WW16-25 | ecosystem: Environmental > Aquatic > Deep subsurface > Groundwater > Cave microbial mat | place... | reverse complement strand
TATGTAGACCGGCGGGGGTCCCAGTGGTGTCCGAGGAGACGTTGGTCGTTTGATTCAGGGTCGGCGGACCCGCGCCGACCGCCTGGTAACAGAATTCAACATCAACATTAGCGAAGACATCTCCGGCATAATTGTTCGTGGCGTTGACGATCGAGCTCACCCCACCACCACGTGCGGAGATTCCCCACGCCGCGCCGTTCGGGGCGCCGGTCCAGGTTTGCCAGATGTGGTAGACGGTGTTGCTGTAGACATAGGAAGTGGTTCCAGACGAGACACTGATCCCGAGCACATGGTATGTGGTGTTGGTGAGGTCGTATATCACATTGTTGCTGATCTTCGCCCTCGCTCCCGCTCCCGCCGCGCCATTGATGAAGATACCTACGTCAAATTGGGTGACGCCAGTGGTGACATGGAGATCGTGGACGATGCAGCCATCGATCCGCACGTCGCTCGTCGTGGCGAGGGTGTTGGCGCTATAGATACCGTAGAGGGCCGGAGCGTTGGTGAGGCCACTGCCGTCGACCTCGATTCCGTCGACGCGCACGTACTCTTCGTCGATCCCCAGCAGGGCGCCTCCGGCCGGAGAGCTGCTCACGGGTGCCAGCCGGAAACCCGTGGCCTCGACTCCCGAGTGGCGCTGGCGAGCTCCCACTTCGGCGGCTAGGTAGGGAGCGTAGATGCGGATGTAGTTGACCGGCCCCGTCGTCCAGCCGGTGACCGAAGGCCTATCGTTCATCGGCCCATCGTTGTAGGAAGGCCAATTGAGTTGGAAGTTGCCGGCCACGAGGTCAAAGGGGGGGCCGGCGAGGTTCAGGTGAGCCGCGTCCGCGGAGCCCGCATTGGCCGCGGTCAAGCTGTTGAACGCGCGCAGGATCGAGTCGACGGTGGCTCCCACGACATTAGGCGGCGTGGCGCCGACGGCCGTTCTCACGGAATAGCTCGTGGAGCTACTACGGCGAGAGATGTAAGCCACCGTAGAGCCGTTGTACGTGATCTTGTCCCCAACGCCTATGTTGTTCGCTTGTGGTTCACTGAAGGTCGCGGTCCCCCCGGAGATCGTCATCGTCAAGCTCGGCGACGATCTGAGGTTGGCGGCGGAGGTGCCGACCGAGTAGGACACGACCGTCGGCGAGGCCCCGAAGGCTACGTAGAGCATCTCGTGGGCAACCGCGTTGTTCGTCGTCCAGGTGAGCGTGAAGCCGTTGCTATCCAACGACTTGAGGTCGGCCTCGGCGTTCAAGGTAGCCGGCGAGGTTGCGTGGACCGCGATCTTGCTCGTAGAAGTCCGCTCGTTGGCGTCGGCGGTGGATGTGTTGGTGTCGTGCCACCAGGTCGCGCCCTCGGTGGTCCCGTCCCCCGCACCGAAGGAGATGCGGCCCTCGGGCTCGACGGCGGCGTTCGTGACCAGGTTCTTCGAGGCCAGGAGGACCCCCGCGGGCGGCAAGCCGACTCCGGTCACGGGCTGGTCCACGGGGGCGACCGCCACCGACTTGTTGAATCTGCCCACCTTGTACTTCCCGCCCTGGAGGGCGAGATAGTGAACCGGGCGGTCGACGTTGATGTTGACGATCCGGTTGACGGTGAACCCAAGGGGATCGAACGAGACGAAATCGAATTCGGTGGAGGGGACGCCGTCGTCGCCCATCTCCACCAGCACCCGGTCGGCCCTCTGGCGGACCCAGGTGTTTCTGGAGGGCCCCGTCGAGGGCCCCCACTCCTCCAGTTGCACCGCCACCGTCGCCCGCTCCGTCGGGCTCGAGGCGAAGCCGAGGCCCAGCTGCCCCTGCTCTAGGGTGGAGTCGAGAGCCGTCTGGTGCGCCGACAGGAACATCACGAAGTCGGGCTTGAAGCCCACGCCGGTCACGCCCAAGGGCCCGGTGCTGGGACCCTTGCTGAAGCTGCCGACCGTGGTGTTGGTGATGTCGGATCCGCCCAGGGCGACGAAGTGGATGATGTCGGCGCGGGCCTCGTTCAGGGTCCAGTTCATCGTGAACCCGCCAGCGTCGAAGGAGGTGAGCTCGGCCTGCGCTGCGACGGTCGGGGTGGCGTCGCTGAAGAGGACGATGGAGCTGGACTGCCACTGGCCCCTTCCGACGTTGCCGTCGACGACCCCGTCCTGGGAAGTGAGGGCGATGGACCTTTCGTTGGCGGGGCCGGTAGCGAAGCCGTACCCGGTCTGGATCTCGGGATTAAACGTCTCGGCCGCGGTCTGCCGAGTCCAGAAGAAGATGACGGCCTTCGGCTGGAAACCGAGGCCGGTGATGGATTGAGAGACCGGCGCCCCTGCGGTCGACTTCGTGAAGTTGCCCTTCTTGAACTGGAAATCCGCGAACGCCTCGCCGGGCAGGAGGCAGAACCCGAGGAAGGCGGCAGCAACGAGCACCCGAAAGACAAGCCGCCTCATCTGGGATCCAAGAGTGATCGGCATCACGGCTCGCATAGCAGGCTCCTACCCTGGGGCCTACTCCCTACGCCCATCATTCCCGTGGAGGCAACATTCGTTTCCCGCGTGCGACGGATCCGTTCGGGGAGTCGGGAGACGCCCGCAGCGCCTCCTCCTTTGATCTCCAGCCACTCCACCGTCACGAAGTCGTCACGTTGTCGATCACCACGCCGGCTCCGGCGATCCCGTAGTGGCGGTTGTTCCCACGCGTGCCCTCCCACTCATCTCGGGGTTAGCAAGTCCCGTTCCTGCGGCCGTTCATAGCGCATTATCGGTCTAAGCATCATTAGAAGAACTGGTTAGCGTGGTATAGCCTCCGTTCTCGGCTCAATCTCATTGGCCACCATTCGGCCAGTGTCGGACCGGATCCTCTTCCGCCCGAACGGGTGCGACCGAGCCAGCGCCTCACGGCGGCCGCTGAGAGCAACGTCGGCGAGCGCTCATATCACTCGCCTCGTTTCCTGACCACGGCCCATCCCCTTCTGCTGGCGCTGCTCTCGGGACCTCCGCTCACTGGATCCTCATTGCCGCGTCTGCCAGCAGCTGGTGGATCGAGAGCAGCTCGGGCATCAGGCCGGCCTGCGACCTTCTGCACCGCGAGCACCGCGTCCCCTAGCCGCTCGTTCGCACCGCTCACGAGCTGCGACGGCGTCTGGTCTTGGCCGATCGACTTCTGGCGGCATTGCCACGATTACACTCATATCACTTGACGCATAGAGGCTAATACCGTATCTTATGGGACCGGGAAGGGGAGGCCATGCGCTTGGATCAGTTCACGGTAAAGGCCCAGGAAGCCTTGACTTCCGCCCAGACTCTGGCCGAGAAGAGCGACCACCCCGAGGTCACGCCCGAGCATCTGCTGAAGGCACTGCTCGGCCAGGAGGGTGGTGTCGTCTCGTCGGCTCTCGGCAAGCTGGGGGTCCACACGGACGGGCTCGTCGCCGATCTGGACCGCACCCTGGGTTCCCTGCCGAAGGCGCAAGGCTCTGCGACGCATGTCTCGCCGCGGCTCGACGGTGTGCTCAAGCAGGCCCTGCGCGAGGCGGAGGCGCTCAAGGACGAGTACGTCTCCACCGAGCACCTGCTGCTGGCGCTCCTCGACAGCAAGACGCCATCGGCCGAGGCGCTGAGGCGCGCCGGTGCCGCGCGCGACGCGCTTCTCAAAGTGCTCAAGGAGATCCGCGGCGACCAGCGGGTCTCCGACCCGCACGCCGAGGACCGCTACCAGTCGCTCGAGAAGTACGGCCGCGACCTCACCGAGCTCGCTCGCAAGGGCAAGCTCGATCCCGTGATCGGGCGCGACGACGAGGTACGCCGCGTCGTGCAGGTGCTCTCACGCCGCACCAAGAACAACCCTGTGCTGATCGGCGAGCCGGGCGTCGGCAAGACCGCGATCGTCGAGGGCCTCGCCCAGCGCATCGTGAAGGGCGACATACCGGAGTCGCTCAAGAACAAGCGCGTGATCGCGCTCGATCTCGGGGCGCTGATCGCGGGCGCCAAGTACCGCGGCGAGTTCGAGGATCGGCTGAAGGCGGTGCTCAAGGAAGTCCAGGAGTCGAACGGCGAGGTGGTGCTGTTCATCGACGAGCTGCACACCGTCGTCGGGGCCGGCTCCGCCGAGGGTGCTTTGGACGCCTCCAACATGCTGAAGCCCGCTCTCGCGCGGGGAGAGCTGCGCTGCGTCGGCGCCACCACCCTCAACGAGTACCAGAAGCACATCGAGAAGGACGCCGCCCTCGAGCGGCGCTTCCAGCCCGTCTACGTCGGCGAGCCGAACGTCGAGGACACGATCGGGATCCTGCGCGGGCTCAAGGAGCGCTACGAGGTCCACCACGGCGTGCGCATCCAGGACTCCGCCCTGGTGGCCGCCGCGACGCTCTCGCACCGTTACATCGCCGACCGCTTCCTGCCCGACAAGGCGATCGATCTCATGGACGAGGCCGCCTCGCGCCTGCGCATCGAGATCGACTCGCTGCCGACCGAGATCGACCAGGTGGAGCGCAGGCTGATCCAGCTCGAGATCGAGCGCCAGGCCCTCAAGAAGGAGAAGGACAAGGCCTCGAAGGAGCGCCTCGGCAAGGTCGAGCGCGAGATGGCCGAGCTCAAGGAGCAGTCGGCGGGCATGAAGGCCCACTGGCAGCAGGAGAAGGAGGCGATCCAGAAGATCCGCACCGTCAAGGAGCAGATCGAGAAGACCCGCCTCGAAGTCGAGCAGGCGACGCGCGCGGGCGACCTCGCCAAGGCCTCCGAGCTGCAGTACGGCACGCTCCCGAACCTCGAGAAGCAGCTCGCCGTCGAGAACGAGAAGCTCGCCCAGCTCCAGTCGAAGCAGAAGATGCTCAAGGAGGAGGTCGATGCCGAGGACGTGGCCGAGGTGGTGGCCAAGTGGACGGGGATCCCCGTCTCACGGCTGCTCGAGGGCGAGATGCAGAAGCTGCTGCACGTAGAGGACCGCCTGCGCGAGCGCGTGGTCGGCCAGGACGAGGCGCTGTTGCTGGTCGCAAACGCCGTGCGCCGCTCGCGCGCCGGCCTCGGCGATCCACGCCGTCCGATCGGGTCTTTCCTGTTCATGGGCCCGACCGGCGTCGGCAAGACCGAGCTCGCCAGAGCACTCGCCGAGTTCCTGTTCAACGACGAGCACGCGCTGGTGCGGCTCGACATGTCAGAGTACATGGAGAAGCACACCGTGGCCCGCCTGGTCGGCGCGCCTCCCGGCTACGTCGGCTACGACGAGGGCGGCCAGCTGACCGAAGCCGTCCGCCGCCGGCCGTACGCGGTGATCCTGCTCGACGAAGTCGAGAAGGCGCACCCGGATGTCTGGAGCGCGCTGCTGCAGGTGCTCGACGACGGCCGCCTCACGGACGGTAAGGGCCGCACGGTCGACTTCCGCAACACCGTCGTGATCATGACCAGCAACGTCGGCTCCGAGCTGATCCAGGAATCCTCGCGACGCGGCGACAGCGACGAGCGGCTCAAGGACAAGCTGATGGACGTGCTGCGGCACACCTTCAAGCCCGAGTTCCTGAACCGCATCGACGAAACGGTCGTGTTCCACTCGCTCGGCAAGTCGGAGATCGAGCACATCGTCCTGATCCAGCTCAAGGACCTCAGGAAGCGCCTCGCCGAGCGCAAGCTCCAGCTCGAGGTGACGCCCGAGGCCAAGGCGCTCCTGGCCGAGCGTGGCTACGACCCGGTCTTCGGCGCACGCCCGCTCAAGCGCACGATCCAGCGCATGATCGAGAACCCGCTCGCGGTGGACGTGCTCGCCGGCCGCTTCGTCGAGGGCGACACGATCGTCGTCGAGCCCGACGGCGAGACGCTCCGCTTCAGGAAGGAAGTCCCGGCGGCGGTCGCGAGCTGATTCCCCCTCACGAAACCGGCCCAGTCTTGGCGGCCGGTTTCGTGAGGTTCTGGCCCGTCTCCTCTCGCAGTTACCTCCGGGAGTTCCTGCTTCGTGCGCTGTTGCGGAGCCGCTGATCCCTGGTCCTGGAGGCGCGGGTCAGCGCGTCAGCGCGCGCCGCCCGTCGCGAGCGTCCGCTTCAGCTCCTCCGTCCAGTTGAGGACGACCCGGAGCGTGCCCCCCTGGGCGCCGCGCTGCAGCATGAGGAAGCGGCCGTCGCGCGTGACGTCGTAGTTGGGGATCGACAAGCCCTGGCCGAAGTCGTACACGTCCGCGAACAGGGCCGTGGGTCTGCCGAGAGCGGGCTCGGCCCCGGCGCCGTCGAACGCGACCGCCATCATCTGCCTCCCGCCACGGTAGTGGATCTCGCGCCCCGTCGGGCTCCAGCGCGCTTGCACGCCCCCACCCTCCGAGACCGGCCAGGCGCGGTCGAGCTCGGGGTACCTCCGCACGTAGATCTCCGGCTGGCCGGATGCGTCCGACTGGTAGACGAGCCAGCGCTTGTCCGGCGAGAGATGGGGGCTGCCCTCGTATGCCGGCGTCGCGACGAGCGGCTTCGGCGGGTAAGCACCGTCGATCGACATCAGGTAGAGGTCGCCCCCCGTTTCCGGCCGCAGGCGAATGCCGATGAACGAATCGGGATCGGGGCCGGCCGACGCGGGGGAGGTGTTGACGTCTCCACCCGGGACGACGCCTGTCCGGCCGCTGCCGTCGGCGGCGGCCCAGAAGGGCACGTTGAAGCGCCTAAACACGAGCCTCGAGCCGTCGCCGTTCCAGATCACGAAGAGCGTCCCCACCGCGGCCGGCACGAGCACGGCGCGGGTGCCGCGGGCGAGGTCGACCGAGTCGACGGCGCTGCCCTCCCTCTCGACGGCGACTCGGCGTCCGTCGGGCGAGATGCGAGGATTCCCGTAGCTGCCGGGCGGGAGACCGAGCGGCAGCTCCGAGCCGTCGCGCCCGACCGAGACGAAGAGCTTGTTGTCGAGGTTCCTCGGCACGAAGAGGAGCGTCCCGTTGGCCGCAAGCTGGAACCCCAGGCTTCCCCAGCGCACGGTGCCGACGACGCCCGACGGGATGACCATCACGGCGCTCCCGCGCGTCACCGCCGTGCCAGGGTCGAACAGGACGGCCCACACCGCGCCCTCGCGCGCGAAGAGCAGGTGTCCGGTGGGCGACCACACGGGAGTCGTGGCGCGTTCGACGACGACCGACCGCGGGCCGCCCGCAACCGAGATCGCCTCGATCCGCTCGGTGCCGGGCGCCCGCGTGAGGCACGTGAAGAGGACGCTGCGTCCCCGGGGCAGCACGATCGGATCGGTGTGAAACACCTCGTCCCGCGAGGCGTCGAGCGACGTGAGCGGGCGCGCCTCGCCCCCGTCGGCCGGCACGCTCCAGAGCGACCCTCCTCGTGTGAAGAGGACGCCCTTCTCGCCCCACGCGAGGCTGACGCCGCTCACGAAGTCGCCGCCCTCCGCGAGTGCCATCGGCTGTCCGTCCACGAGCGAAACGCGCGTCAGGGCGGTGAAGTTGTTGACGAACGCCACGCTCTCGCTGTCGGGAGAAAAGACGCCACTGCCGGAGGCGCCGCTCAGGTCGACGGCCTCCGGCGTGTCGAGACGACGCACGAACAGCCGGCGCTGGCCGTTCGTGAAGCCGACCATGGCAATGGCCCGGCCGTCCGGCGAGAGCGCGATGCCGCCCTGTCGGCCGGTCACTGGCTCGACGTCCGGCGGGAAGCCGACCTCGAGGTGCGCGACGTCGCGCGAGCCTGAGCCGGCGCCGGCGCCGCGAGAGAGAACCGAGGCTGCGGCGAGTGCGATCGCCAGGGCGCTCACCAGCCACGGAAGCGCGCGCACGATCCGCGCGCGCCGAGGGGCGACGGCCGCAGCCGGCGCCGCGTCGGCCACCGGCCTTTCGAGGGCGACGCGCGCCTCGCCGATGTCGCGCCCGAGCTTCGTGTCGGTGGCGCGGTAGACCTCGTCCATCCCGCCGGCCCCGATCGGCGCGAGAACCTCGTAGGGGCCGAGTCGACAAGGCGGGGACAGGCTCAGATCCCTGACTCCTTCTGGCTGCGAAAGCTGCGCGTGATTCTAGCGTCTCGCGCTGGGCCCGACCAGGCGCTCGACCTCGGCGAACCAGCCCGTCTGCAGCTCGAGGCTCGTCTCGACCGCGGCTCCCGGGACCGGCTCGACGCCGTAGAAGGTGCCGTCCGGCCCGACCTCGAACGAACGCGGAACGTCCCACTCCAGGACCGCGCGCTCCTCGCCAAAGCGTATCCCGTCCCCCGCCAGCGTGGCCGTCACGGCCAGCACCTGGCGGCCGCGCCGGAAGAAGAGTGTTCGCCCGTCGCGCGACCACGCCGGCCACCGCCCGCCGCGTGCCGTGACGGTCACTCGCTCGCCCTCGCTCGAGAGAGGACGAATGTAGACCTGATAGTCCCCGCCGGCGGCCGAATCGAAGGCGATCAGGCGTCCGTCGGGAGAGACGCGGGTCCCGACGACGCCGCTGGCCTCGCTGAAGACGGCTCGCGACTCGGCTCCCGGGCCCTGCCGCATGAAGGTCGTCTCCCCGCCCATCTTCCTCAGGAAAAAGAGGAGCGTGCGGGTGCCGGGGTCCCAGCCTACCGACTCGCACTCTCCTGCCGTCGTCTCGACGAGCGTCTCGAACGAGCCGGTCCCTTCCGCACTCCCCTGCACCACCCCGTAGCCGCCTCGCTCCCGCCCCCCGGAGAGCAGGAGCGAGCGGCCGTCTGGAGACCACCGCAGGCCCATGACGCCCACGATCGGCGCCGGCTTCAGCTTGACGCGCGTCCCGCGCTCGGTGTCGATCACCCAGATCGTGTCGTCCGCCGTCGAGACCGCGAGGCGGCGGCCGTCGGGCGAGAGCGCGAGACCGCGCGCGTAGAGTGCCGCCTCCGCCGAAAGGACCCTCCTGCTCCCGCCGGCCGTCACGGCCACGACGCGCATCGGCTCCCGCCCGCTCCCCTGGAGGTACCCGGTCGCCCGCACGAGCGTGCCGTTCTCCGAGAACGCGAAGGCCGGGGCGTTGTTCCGCGCGATCGCGGTTCCGGGCGCGAGTGCCACCGGTGTTCCCTCGGGGTGGAGGGCACGCATGTCGAACGGCGCCGCCATCAGGGAGCCGTCCGTTCCCACGTACACGAGGTGGCCCGTCGGCAACAAGCGAGCCCCCCAGCCCCGCAGGCCCAGATCCTTCATCTCGCCGGTCGAAAGCTCCACCGTCACGAGGTTGGACTCCCCCGGAGCTTCCCAGTCGTTCAGGAGGACCGTGCGGCCGTTGGGTAGGAGATCGGGCCAAGCCACCCGCATCGCCGCATCGTGACCCCCGCGGCGGAAGCGTTCCAAGAGACGCCGGGGCGCGCCGCCGCTCGCCGGCACCGTCCAGAGACCGCCGGGAAGAGGCCCCACGAACACGATCGTCGTCGGCCCGCCACGCGCCGCCGAAGTAGTCTCCCAGCGGGCAGATCGTCTGGGTCAGCCGCGTCTCGAGCGAGTACTTGCGAAGCTCGGGGGGCTGCCCGCCGGCGAGCGAGGCGCCGACGGCGAAGGCCACCCAGCGCCCGTCGGGCGAGAAGAACGGTCCCTCCGCGGTTTCGCTGCTGGGGACGACAACCGTCTCGGCCCCGTCGAGCGGGCGGATGTGGAGGCGCTGGACTCCCGTCTCGCCTCGCGCCACGAACGCGAGAGTGCGCCCGTCGCGGGAGAGAGCGAGGACCGGAGCCCCCGCCCCGTCGAGCTGGCCCTCGGGGAGCGGGATCGTCGCGCGCAGGGAAGGCGGCGTCATCGATCCTTGGTGAGAAGAGCGGGCCCACAAGGCCCCGAATGCCATCGAGAGGATCGTCGACACCGCGGCCAGCGCCATCCACGAGCGCTCGCGTCCGGCGCGCGTCCCGACCGGCCCTGGGGACGCCGTCGGAGCCGCCTCTTCGGGCGCCGGCTTGCCGGCCAGCACCTCTTCGATGACGAGCCGCGCCTCCCCGATGTCGCGAAGCCGCGCCTTCGGGTCACGGGCGAGGCAGCGCCGGAGCAGCCCGCGGATGAGACGCGGCGTCGCCGCCGGCAACGTCGCCCACTCGGGCTCGGTCTTGAGCACGGCGGCGAGCACGTCGCTCACGGTCTCGCCCTCGAAGAGCCTCTGGCCGGTGAGCATCTCCCACAGCACGACGCCGAAGGCCCAGATGTCGGCGCGCTTGTCGACGGGCTTGCCCCGCGCCTGCTCCGGCGACATGTAGGCCGCCGTGCCGAGGATGAGGCCGGCCGCGGTGCCGGTGTGCGCGAGCGTCGGCGATTGCGAGAAGTCCCCGGAGGACGACGCGCCGCCGTCCGCGCCCGTCCACGCCTTCGCCAGACCGAAGTCGAGCACCTTCACCTTCCCGTCGGGCGTCACCTTCACGTTGCCGGGCTTGAGGTCGCGGTGGACGATGCCCTTCTCGTGGGCTTCCTCCAGCGCCTCGGCCACCTGTTTCGCGATCACGAGCGCCTCGTCGAGCGGGATCGCTCCGCGTTTCAGCCGCGCGCGAGGTCCTCGCCAAGGACGAGCTCCATGACTAGGACGTGAGCCTTCGTCCCGTCCTCTAGAGTCACGCGATCGAGAGCTGGGCGATGCCGGGGTGGTTGAGCGAGGCGAGCAGCTTGGCCTCGCGCTCGAAGCGCGCGAGCCGCTCGGGATCGGACGCGAAGGCCTCGGGCAGGAGCTTGAGGGCAACCTCTCAGGCTCAGCGTGGGAAGAGCGCGAAGCGCGCGAGAGGGGCCTATCGTTGTTTTTCTGCGGATGAAAAGGCCTATCGTTTTTCTGCGGATGAAAAGGCCTATCGTTACCGCGACAACGAGACCGTCGCCATGATCGACACGATGTCGAACGCCGTGCCTCTCCCCCCGGTTGCAGTAGGGCGCTCCCCGGCGCAGGTCTCGTTGAGCCCCGACGGGACCCGCGGCTTCGTGGCGAACCTCAACTCGAGGGACGTCACGGTGATCGACACCGACCCTACGAGCCCGACCTTCCACGCCGCACTGGCCACCGTGTCGCTGGGAGGCCGACCCTTCGGTATCGCGATCGCCGCGACCACCTCACGCGAATCCCCTCGACGCCGGCCGTGACTCTCGGACGGCGGGGATGCAGAAGCTCGACGGCTTCGTGCCGCTCTACTGGGACGAGGCGGAGGGGCGCCTGTTCCTGGAGATCGCGCGCTTCGGCTTCGAGATGCTGCACTCGAACGGCTTCGCCTCGGGCCTCGGGTCGAACGACATCGGGATGGACCGGGGCGCCCTCGCCGGCTCGCGCATCGTGACGTTCGAGCGCGTCGGCCCCAAGGTCCTGCTGGTGCAGCCGAACTACGACTTCCGCGCGAGCTCGACGAATCCCGAGGAGGTCCGCGCCGTGCGCGACGCGTTCGCGCGGTCGGTGCTCTGGGGCTTCAGCGTCGCGGCCGAGTCCGACGGCCGCGTGCTCGTCGACGCGACCGAGTGGCTGGTGCGCGACAACCTGAACCTCGCGCCGCGGCTGCGGCCCGGCAGCTACAAGCTCGATGAGAAGCGCAGCAGCCTGTACCGGGCCGGGACCTTCAACTTCCCGAAGAACACCGAGATCGAGGTCGAGCTCACCTATGTCCTGCAGCAGCCGTCCGGGCCGCCGCAGGGCGGGGCCGCGCCCGCGTCCGGCTCCGACTTCGGCGGCGGGCGCTACCTTGAGGGCGTGGGCGACGTGGCTGCGAGCAGCGAGGCCGCGAGCCTCCGCATCCACCATTCCTTCATCGAGCTGCCCGACGGCGGCTACCGCGCCCGCGCCTTCGATCCGCGGGCGGGCTACATCGGCCGGAGCTATCAAGAGCGCTCCGCGCGCCTCGACGAGCCGCTCGAGCGGCGTTTCATCGCCCGGCACCGGCTCGAGAAGACCGACCCGAGGGCGAAGTCGAGCGGAGTGAAGAAGTCGATCGTCTACTACCTCGACCCCGGCACGCCCGAGCCCGTCCGCTCGGCGCTGCTCGAGGGTGCCCGCTGGTGGAGCCAGGCCTTCGAGGCCGCGGGCTTCAAGGATGCGTACCGCGTCGAGATGCGCCCCGCGGACGTGCACCCGCTCGACGCGCGCTACAACGTGATCAACTGGGTGCACCGCTCGACACGCGGCTGGAGCACCGGCGGGGCGATCATCGACCCGCGTACCGGCGAGATCATCAAGGGCGTCGTGACGCTCGGCTCGCTGCGCGTGCGACAGGACTACCTGATCGCCGAAGGGCTGCTGACCCCCTACGCCAGGGGCGACGAGAACCCGCCGCTCCTCGCCGAGTGGGCGCTCGCGCGGCTGAAGCAGCTGTCGGCTCACGAGGTGGGCCACACGCTCGGGCTGTCGCACAACTACTACGACAGCGACCTCGGGCGCATCTCGGTGATGGACTACCCGCACCCGCTCGTCACGCTGAAGGCCGACGGCTCGCTCGACGCCTCGAGCGTCTACACCCGTAGCATCGGAGAGTGGGACAAGGTCGCGATCGCGTGGGGCTACCAGCAGTTCCCGAGCGGTGCGGACGAGAGCGGCGCGCTCTCGGCCATCCTCGATGAAGCCTGGAAGCGCGACGTGCGCTTCCTGACCAACCAGGACATCGAGGCCCACCCGCGCGCCGACTGGTGGTCGAACGGCACGGACGCCGCGGCCGAGCTCGTGCGCATGCTGGAGGTACGTCGTGCGGCGCTCGCGCGCTTCGGCGAGAACGCGATCCGGCGCGGCCGGCCGATGGCGACGATCGAGGAAGCGCTGGTGCCGCTCTACCTCCACCACCGCTACCAGGTCGAGGCGGCGGCTTCGGTGCTGGGCGGCCAACACTTCGTCTACGCGATGCGCGGCGACGGACTGCCGCCGGCGCGGGCGGCCACGGCCGTCGAGCAGAAAGCGGCGCTCGAGGCGCTCTTGCGCACGCTCGACCCCGGCGAACTGCGGCTGCCCGAGTCGGTGATCAGGGCGATCCCGCCCCGGCCGTCGGGCTACGGACCGCACCGCGAGCTGTTCCCGCGCTACACGGGGCCGACCTTCGATGCCGTCTCGCCCGCGGTGGTCGCGGCCGACCACACGGTCTCGCAACTGCTCGACCCCGAACGCGCCGCGCGCCTCGTGGAGCAGAAGGCGCTCGATCCGGCGCTGCCCGGGCTCGACGACGTGCTCGACCGGCTGGTCGACGCCACGTCGAAGGTGGCGGAGGCATCGCCCTACGAAGCCGAGATCGCAAGGGCGGTCGAGCGCGTCGTCGCCGAGCGCCTGTTGGGATTGGCGGCGAACGCCCGCATGCCGCAGGTGCGGGCGCTCGCGACAGAGGCCCTGCAGCGGCGCGCGAGGGCGGCCGAACAGGCTCCCGCCGGACGGCTCGAGGCCGCCCACGAAGCGCTCCTCGCGCAGGACATCCGGCGCTTCCTCGCCCGGCCGTCGGCGCCGGCGTTGACACCGGCGGTACCAACGATCCCGCCGGGTCCCCCGATCGGCGAGCCGGCGCTCGATTACCTCTGGCCGCTCGAGCCCTTTTGCTCGCTCGCGGAGGGCCGCTAGCAGCCCGTCCGGGTCATGCCGAGAGCGAACTCGTTTCAGAAACGAGTTCGAGGGCGGATGCGCAGGAATGTGCGGCGGCCGCTAGCCCGCCCGCAGCAGCGCACGCGCGCCGTCCGCGATGTACTGAACCGCGAGCGCCGCGAGCAGCACACCCAGCACGCGCGTCACCACGTTCACGCCGGTGCGCCCCAGCGCGCGGCCGAGCGGGGCGGACAGCCGGAGCGCGATCCAGGTTAATCCGAGCACCGCCGCCGTCATCGTGAACACGACTGCGAGCTGGCGCGTGTGGGAGCCCGCGTGGCCGACCAGGATCATCAGGCTCGCCATCGCCCCGGGCCCGGCGATGAGCGGGATCGCGAGCGGGAAGACGCTCACGTCGGCGCGCGAGCGCGCCTCCTCCTCCTCCTCGCGCGTTTCGCGCTGGTGCGGGGCGGCAAGCACCATGCCGAAGGCGATCCGGAACAGCAGGATGCCGCCCGCGATGCGGAACGCGTCGATGCTGATCCCGAGCTTTCCGAGCAGCCAGTCGCCTCCGATGGCGAAGCCGAACAGCACGATCCCGGCGACCGTCACGGCCTTGCGCGCGATGCGCGCCTGCTCCGCGCGCGGGCGCTCGCCCACCAGACCCAGGAACACGGGGGCGATGCCCACGGGATCGACGACGACGAACAGCGTCAGAAACGCGCGAAGCGCCAGCTCTAACATCGGATGCCGGGAATGCTGGGCGAGCCTAGCCCAGGCACGGGACGCCTGACAATCGCCCGCGATGGCGGGCGAGCAGGTCGCGAAGACCGGCGAGGTTGGCCGGCATCAGCGTCCCCGGGCGCTCTTTGGGCTTCTGAGGAAGACCAGCGGGGACGGGCAGGTATAGGCGCCCGTCCCCGCGGTACGGCCTACCTCTTCGGCTCGTCCTTCTTCAACGCGAGCGCCTTGCCGGGCACCTTGGGGGCCCAGAAGTCGGGGTCCCCGGCGGCGATCTGCGCCGGCGGGTTGCTGAGCTTTGGGTTGAGCGAATAGAGCACCGAACGGCTCTCCATGACGGTCGCTTCGAGCGTCTCGCGGCGCTGCTGGACGACTTCCTCGCCCCCCAGCGCCTCGTCGAAGGCCTTGCTCCGCGCCGCCATCCCGGCGCGGAAGCTGTCAATCTCCGCCAGGGAGCGGTTCGCCGTGAAGGTCATGAAGGTCCCCGCGGACGTGCCGGTGGTGACCTGGTAGACCGCCGAGCTCTCGGCGAGGTTCGCCTTCTCGCGGGCGCGGTTGGCTTGCTTGACGTATCCCTCGTAGTCCTGCCCATGGCCCATCTTGATCCGGCTCGTCGTCACGCTGAAGTAGCGCGACTTGCCAACCGCGGCCGCGCTCATTGGACGGTAACTCAGGTCGGGCCGGAGCACCGCGATCATGGTCCGCTGGCTCGCATGCAGCGGCCCGGTGGCACGGTTGAGCGCGTCGAGCTCGCCCTGCATCGCGGGCGATCCGGCGAAAGTCGATTCCTGCTTCTTGTCGGCGGCTTCGAGCGCCTCGAAAGAGGGGAAACCCTCCAGGTAAACGACCTGGTTTTGGTCGCCGGAGACCGGGACCAGGCCGATCTGGCTCAACGGAACCTGGGCACGGCTGTAGAGCGCCAGGTAGGACCCGACCTGCTTCTCGTGGATGCCCATGCTTCCGGGCTTGATGTCCTCGACGGTGATCCGCATGACCGGCGGCGCGGCGGGCGGCTCCTGCGCGAGCGCGGGAAGCGCTACCGACACGAGCGCCGCCAACGCGATTACGGTTCTTGCCCTGCGCATCTCGTTCATCTCTCTTTCACCTCGTGAGGGCGGGGGGGAGGGGGCGAGACGGTTCACACGTCGGGTTGGGCCCCCGCCAGGTTTGCGATCTACCGACTGGTTGTCGTACGAAGCAGCGGGCGACACGCTACTCCCCGATGCCCTGGCCGTCAACGATTTTCGCTCGGTTTTCGCTCGCCGCCCCGCTCGCGCCCTGGGGCCGACCCAAGTCAGCCCGGCCGACCGAACGCTCGCGCCAGCGCGGCGCCGAGCTCGGGCCGTCGGTCGGCCGCGGTCCTGGCCCGTTCGAAAAGCGCATCGCCTCCACCGAGCGAGCCCAGCGCCTGGAGCGCTTCGCGCGCCGCGGGCGGCGGTTCCTCGCGCAGCACGCCCAGCAGCAGCTCCACCGCCTCGTCGCGTCGCAGCGATGCTATGGCGAGGAACGCCATGCGTGACAGGCCCCGGCGCGTGGCCCGTGGCAGCCAGTCGCGCAGGATCACGAATGCCTCGCGAGACCGGGACTCTCCTAGCGCCACTGCGGCGGCTTCGGCGAGCGCGTCTTTCTTCTCGAGGAACACGGCCACGAACAGCTTCTGTCCGGCCGGGTCGAGCCGCAGCAGCGCGAGCAGGCACTCGGACACGACCCGCGGCTCGGGCTCGGGGCTCAGGGCCTTGAGACGCAGCAGCGGCACACCCGCGTCGCTTCCGTAAGCTGCGACGGCGCGTGCCGCGGAGATACGTACTGGCGGCTCCTGGTCGGCCAAGAGCTCGGCGAGGTCGACGAGGACGTCGTGGCCGCCGGTCTCCCCGAGCGCGAGAGCCGCGGCGCCACGCAGATCGACCGCGGTGTCGACGCGGCCACCGAAGACGGGTTCCATCTGCACGTGGCGTGCGGCGCGACGGTAGAGTCGTTCGTCGGCGTGCCCGAGGCGACGGAGCGACTCGACGATGGCCGTCTTCGCGGAGCAACCGGGATCGCCACGCGGCAAATCGTCGAAGAAGCGGGAGAAGCAAGCCGTGAGCTCGTGCACTAGCGGCTCGAGCTGCAGCTCGCCGACGAGCGCCGCGGCACGCGCGACCGCGTGCGAGCCCTCGCTCTGCAGGACGCGCCGCAGCTCGACGCGCGATTCTTCGCTTTCCGGGTCATCGCGCACGCGGCGGAGAGCCACGAGCGTCGCCTCGAGCGGTCGCTTGCGCGCCATCGCGCCCGAGCGTAGCAGAGCGCGGTCGGAACGAGCGCGCGGGGCCGCGTTGAGCACGGCTCGTCGGGCCCGGCTTGCAGAGCGAAGGGTGCCATTGCGGAATCGTAAAGCTGGCACACAATAACGGCCCATGTCCGCTTCCCCGGCCCTGCCCCGGCTCACCCTCACCGAGTGGCTGATCTGCTCCGTCGCCGCCCTCGGCTTCGCCTTCGACATCTACGAGCTGCTGATGCTGCCGCTGATCGCGCGGCCGGCGCTGCTCGAGCTGCTAGGCGTTGCGCCGGGCAGCCCCGAGCTCAATGCCTGGGTGGGCTGGCTGTTCTGGGTGCCGGCGCTCGCGGGAGGGGCGTTCGGACTGCTTGGCGGCTACCTGACCGATCTCTTCGGCCGGCGCCGCGTGCTGGTGTGGAGCATCCTGCTCTACGCCTTCTCGGCGCTCGCCGCCGGCTTCTCGACCTCGCCGCAGATGCTGCTCTTCTTCCGCTGCACGACTTTCGTGGGCGTGTCGGTCGAGTTCGTCGCGGCGGTGGCGTGGCTCGCCGAGCTCTTCCCCGACCCGCGCCGGCGTGAGTCGGTGCTCGGCTGGACGCAAGCCTTCTCGTCGATCGGCGGCCTGATGGTCACGGGTGCTTACTACCTGGCCGTCCACTACGCCGACTCGCTCCCCGAGATCCAGGGCGGCCACCAGGCCTGGCGCTATACGCTCGTTTCGGGCGTGATCCCCGCCCTCCCGCTAATCCTGATCCGCCCGTTCCTGCCCGAGTCGCCCACCTGGCAGGAGAAGAAGCAGGCGGGCACGCTGAAGCGGCCGAGCCTGCGCGCGATTTTCGAGGGCGACCTGCGCCGCACCACGATCGTCACGACGCTGATGTTCGCGTGCAGCTACGGCGCGGCCTTCGGCGCGATCCAGCACATGCCCCGGATCGTGCCGGGGCTCGCCGAGGTGCGCGAGCTGGCGCGGCCCGCGCAGGAGAAGGTGGTGAGCGCCGTGCAGGGCTGGCAGGAGGTCGGGGGCCTCGCCGGCCGTGTGCTGCTGGCTCTGCTCGCCGTGCGCATCGTGGGACGCCGGCGACTGCTGCGGGTGTTCCAGGTGCCCGGCCTCGTGCTGCTGCCACTGGTCTTCGCGTTCGCGGCCGGCTCCAGCGTCGCCGCCGTCCAGTGGGGCATCTTCTTGTGCGGGCTCCTCACCGTGGCCCAGTTCAGCTTCTGGGGCAACTACCTGCCGCGCGTCTACCCTACCCACCTGCGCGGGACGGGAGAGAGCTTCGCGGCGAACGTCGGCGGCCGCATGATCGGGACCTCGGCCGCGCTCGTGACGACGACCCTCGTGAATTGGATGCCGGGCGGATCGCCGGCAGAGAAGCTCGCGTACTCGGCGGCGCTCGTCGGCCTCGTGGTCTATGCCCTGGGCACGGCCGCGAGCTTCTTCCTGCCGGAACCGAAGCAGCAGGAGCTGCCGGACTGAGCGCTCAACGTCCGATCACGAGCGCCGGATCGCCGAACAGGTGATAGATGCCGAGCAGCTCCGGCATGAGACCCGTCTGCATATAGGTCCTCTGCGCGGCGAGGACGGCGTCGCCGAGGCGTTGGTGGTGCCCGCTCGTGAGCGCGGCCATCAGCGCCCGGTGGTACTGGTGCGCCGGGCCGTCGAGGCTCAGGCCGCTCGGCGAGAAGGACGCGATCGCGCCTCGGCCCTCGGTGTTGAGCAGCGACTCCGAGAGCGACTCGAAGGCGGGGGCGACAAAGTAGCCGTTCAAGCAGTTCATCGTCACGAGCAGCGGCTGCTGCGATTGGGCCTGGAGGCTCGGCGCGTCCCAGGAGTTCCACACGTTCTCGCTCGCCCACACCGCCGCGCCACCGTGGCCCACGTAGCTCAGGAAGCTCAAGCCGGAGTTCAAGGCGTCGAGGATGCGCGGCCGCGTGGCGGCGCCGAGCTCTCGGAGCAGCAGCAGCTCCGGGTTCCTGCCCGTCAGATAGCTCTGGGCAATGTCGTGGACGTCGGCCTCGAAGTCGCCGGCCACGTCGGGGTTGTCGGCGACCAGGGCGGCGGGGCCCGCAAGGCCCTGGCCCGAGTCCTCCCAGGCGAGGAGCTTCGCGACGAGCGCCTGGGCCTCCTCGACGGTGGACGCCGGGAGGCGTCCGATGGCCATGTCGGGGAGCGAGTCTTTTCCGTTGACGGCGGCGAGCTGGGGGTCGGAGACGGTCCAGAGGTAGGAGGTCTTGGCCCATAGCGCCGGGAGCGGCGAAGGTTGGGACGTGCCGATGAAGTTCCTTGGGTCGTAGCTGGAGTCGCCGAGGAGCAGCACGTAGCGCGGCGAGGGTCGGGTCCAGGAATGGAAGGCGTAGGCCAGGAAGGCCTTGATGGCCTCGGCCGAAGCCTGCCCGTGCCCGAAGTCGTCGGCGATCTCTTCGAAAGCGACGGCGCGTGTTGCCAGGCCTTGATCCTGCCGCCGCTGGACGAGCGGCTCGGCGGCGGCCAGGAAGGCCCGCGGTGCTATGAGCAGGTAGTCGGCCTGGTTCGTGGTCGCAACCAGCGAGGAGGGCTGAGGCCAGGAGATGCGCGGCGAGAGCAGCGCTTCCTGCGACACCGCGAGGTAGCGCCGTCCGGCCTCGGCGTGGAAGCGCAGGCTCCCGCCCGCAGCCTCGAAGCCGGTCAGCCAGCGCGGGATGCTCCCCGCGCTCGCACCCGCAGGCGTGACGTCCAGCACACCCAGAGCACCGCTCACGCCCGACACCGTCACCGTCCCGCTCTCAGACCAGGTCCCCTCGAAACGCCCACCCGCCAGCGACGACGTTTGCGGGTGGGCGAGCATGAAGCGATCGAGGAAGACGAAGGAGGACACACCGGTGTCGGCGACGTTCGTGAGCGAGAGCTCGTTCTGACCCTCCCGCAGCAGCGAAACGGGGAGGCTGAGGCTCATGCGGTAGGGCTTTTTGCCTGCGAACTGCGCCTCGCCTACGAGCACCCCGCCGAGCGAGACGCTCACGTGGTAGTCGACCGACTGGCCGGACTCCGAGGCTCCCTGCAGGAAGACGTCGAGCGCGGCGGTTCCGGAGGCTGCTCCGTCGACGCCCGTGAGCGAGAAGCTCCTCACGCGGGTCGTACCCGAGGGGAGGCTCTCCCAGAGCCAGGGATCGGGCGCGTCGAGCAGCCCGGGCTGGTAGAAGCGGTTCGTCTCGAAGGACGCCGTCCCGATCGAAGCCGAACGGACAACGTCGTCCGAGGGGGCCGCCGAGACGAGCGGCATGCGCGAGCCGTCCTTCGCACGGACGAGCGCGTAAGCCACTTCGGCCGAGAAGTCGGTCGAGGCGGCGGCCCTGTCGGCAAAGAAGTAGAGCCGGCTGCCGGGGCCAAAGGCGTCCGTGGCCGGCTCGACGTGGATCGCGACCGGCTCACCCAGGCGCTCGAGGCGGAGCTGTGAGGCGGCGAAGCCGCGCGGCCTGCCGGGGAAGAGCTGCTCGAACGAGACGGCATGGAGCCCGCGGCTCATGGTGTGGAGCCGGGCGAGGAGCTCGCCCGAGACAGGCTTTCGGGATCCGGGCGCTCGGCCCAGGCTGCCCCTGCCGCTTTCCCCCGCCTCGCGGCCCGTGAAGAGCAGCCGCACGAGCACTCGCTTCGCCAGCACGAGTTGCTGGCGTCGAGCGTCGAAGCGCAGGGGTGCGATCTCGACGACCGCGCTCTTCCGCTCGCCCTGGAACAGGCTCGGCAGCAGACTCACCAGCTCGCCCTTCGGGAAGTGCTTCGCCGAAGCACGCGAGCTGCGCCGCGCGGCGCGCACCGTGCCGTCGCGGCCCACCTGCATCTCGGCTCTGCCGAGCGCCGACGGCACGAGGCCCTTGAAGCGCACGAGCTCGAGCGCGCGCACCCCTGCGAGCTGGACCCGCCGTCCGGCAACCGCGTCCGTGAGCGCGCGCCGGATCGGCAGCGCCGCCACCTTCTCGTCCTGCGGGAAGTCGAAGCCGGGGACGAAGACACGCACCGTGCCGGAAGGCTCGCCTGCACCCGACTGGGTGTGGAGCGCATAGAAGCCGCCCGTCCGAAGCTCGAGCGTCGCGGAGCGCGAGTCGCGCGAGGCCACACCGAGCGCGGTGGCTTCGGGGTCGCCGTGGCGCGTGCAGCGCAGCGACGCCGTGGCCGTGTCAGAGCCCACGGCCGACCCGTAGGCCACGAGCACCCAGTCCGGGCACTTGGCGGCCGAGCTCTTCTTCTCGTCGCCGCCGCGGCCTGCGCCGTCTGTCCCGTCCCCCGCGGGAGCCGCGGGCGAAGGCACCGCCGAGACGGGGCCGTGCGACGTCGTCTTCGACGATGCGTCCACGTCGTCGAGGCGATAGAAGTAGCGCGTGCCGTTCGTGAGGCCCTTGTCGCGGAAGGAGTAGGCCTGGCCGACCGCGGAGGAACCGAGCCCGGGGATGAGCGACGAGGTGAGACGCGTCCACGGGCCGTTCTCCGACGAGCCGCGGTAGACGTGGAAGCCCAGGTTGTCGAGCTCCGACGCCGTCCGCCACTCGAGCGCCACCGACGCGTCGCCGGGGATCGCCGTGAAGGACGAGAGCTTGACCTCCGTCGTCGGCGGCACGGCGAACGCGAAGGTCGCCGCGGCCGTGGTCACGTCGTTGCAGTACTGGAACAGCAGGATGTCGGTCTTGATCACGTTCTCGGTGGGCGGGGTCGAGTAGGACGCGCCCGAGTTCAGGCGAACGCGGACGTAGTAGAGGTCGGGACCACCGCCGATCGAGTAGGGCGCCCAGCCGCCTGGGTCCAGGGTCCAGAACACGCTGCCCGACTGCCGGAAGTCGTTCGTCTGGTCGGTGAACCCGGTGCCGGCCTCGAGCGTGTCCCAGGCGACGCCGTTCCAATACTCCCAGTAGAGCGTCCCCGGCGCCATGAGGCTCACGCCCGGCACGGCCAGGCTCACGCCGAGCCCCCGGAACTTCGAGTCGGCGCCGATGAGGAAGTACGAGCCCTGCCGGGTGCCGGCATCGACCGCCGTGAACGTCAGCGCCAGGTTCTGCCCACCGGTCGCGAGGTACTCGTTGGTACTGGTGAGGCCGCCGTGGGCGAGGGCCCGCGGGCTCGTTCCCGGCGTCGGGTTGCCGTCGTAGACCCAGAGCTCGTCGTAGATCCCGGCGGAGAAGTTGACGTCGCCGTCGGTGTTCCCGAGGCGGAACTGCTGGTCGGGGGGAAGAACGAGTAAAGCCGAGTTGTAATCCGCCCCCGAAGCCGCCTGCAACGGCTTGGCCCCGTTCAGGAGGATCTCGAGCTGGGTCGCGGGAAGAGCCGAGTCGTCCCACTGCAACCGGAAGTGGACCCAGTCGCCGGGGCGCCAGCCGTAGTCGGCCGCGGCCACCTGCACCCGCGAGGTAAAGCCTCCGAAGCGGAAAACCAGGTTGAGGCTGTCGTCGGTACCGAGCTTCTCCAGAACGACCTGGTTCGCTCCGTCGGTTCTGAACCCGGCGATGTCGTGGTAGAGGGGGTCGGTGTTGTCGTAGTCCGGCCGGTACCAGAACTCGATCGCTCCCTTCGCGGCGTCGAAGTCGAGGGTGCTGAAGGCGACGTGCTCCGTGAAGCCCCCGACCTGGGTGCCGTTGCCGTATCGCGCGCCAGGGAAGCTGAAGATGTTCGTTACCGTCCCCGGGTTTCCCACGGCCGGGTTGCCGATCGCGAAGCTGTCGTGCAGCGTCGAGTGGAAGTTGACCCGTTGCGCCCAGTGCGCCCGCGCGACGGGCTTGACCGCCGCCCGGTAGCTCGTGTTCTTCACGAGAGCCCTGGGCAGGGCGGGACCCGGCCCGTCCGGGTCGAACGTGACGCCGGGCGTTTCGGAGAACGACTGCCATCGCCGGATCTTGAAGAACGGCGAGTAGCGCGTGGTGGTCGAGCCGTCCAGGGTGAACGTGAGGCCTGTGGCGGGGTTCAGGTCGTAGACGTACGCGGCTTCCGACTCGTTGAAGAAGTCGCCCGCCGCGGAGGTGTTCTCGGCCGCGTCCTGCCACTGCGTGCCAGGCCCGACGCTGACCGCCGAGGGGCCGCGGTAATCGGCGCTGCGGCCTGTGACGGCGGGGTCGAGCCAGGGCATCGCTCCGCTGCCGAGGTTGTTGGGCTTGAAGTAGAGCAGCCAGCGGAAGCTCGTGTCCGCGATCGAGCCCGTGTTGTTGTCCCGCACCAGGGTTTGCCATGCGTCGGCGCCCGCGGCCCCGCCGACGGTCTGGGTCGCCACCGGCCAGGCCGGGGGTGAGGAGATCGGCAGGAAGTCCGTGTGCGCGCCGACCAGGTCGTTCTTGACGAGCAGGAAAGCCGAAGCGGCGGGCCCGAGCGGGCTCAGGGGCCCCGCGTCGGAGAACGACGCCCAGCCGTTCAGGGGCGGCACCGCTCCTGCGTGCGTGACGAACTCCAGCTCTTCCGTGTCGTAGTTGACCGTGGCAGCGGGAGTCTTGAAGCGGTTCCAGGACAGGGCCATCCTGCCCGGCCCGTAGACGCTGTAGTCGCCGGTCGCGAACACGTCGGGCAAGTTGCCGGTGCCGACGTCGCCGAAGCGCGCGGTCTGGCGGACGCGCGCGCGCGCGGGAGTGGCCTCGAGCACGTCGAGTCGAGCGCCGAAGCCTTCCGAGCTGAAGTAGTAGACGAACGGCCCCGCACCCGTGACGATCTCGTCGATGAACAGGTTCCTGTGAAACGCGTCCCCTCCGGCGAGGTCGGTCGTGGCCGTGCCGTCTTCGTCGAAATCGTAGAAGAGATCGATGCCGCCGCCCGCCGCGGCGTTCCAGCGCATCTGGAAGCCGGGAGCGCCGACGCTGATGGTCCCGGCTGCTTCGGTCGTGGTGAGCTCACAGCAGCTCGAAGCGAAAGTCGCGTAGAGCACCTCCCGCGGGTTGACGTTGTTCTGGGTCGTCCAGGTGAGCGTGAAGCCGTCGGGGTCGAGGGACTTGCGAACCGCCTCCGCGTTCAGCACCATCCCGCCGCCGAAGATCATCGTGCTCGTGGTCGACGTGCGCTCCCGGGCCGTCGTGCAGCAGTCGTTGTTGTGAAACCAGGTCGTGCCCTCGCTGATCGCGTCCGCACCGGCGAAGGACGCGGCGGCTTCGGTGTTGATCCCAGGATTGACGTTCTTGCCCACCGAGGTCAGCACCAGGCCCGCCGGCTGGAATCCCACACCGGTCACCGGCTGGTCGACGGGGATGGCCATGCTCGTGGTCGACAGGAAGCTCCCGACCTTGTACCTCCCGCCCCGGAGGGCGAGGAAATGGATCGGAGTGGAGTCGAGGGAGATGGTCTTGTTGATCGTGAAGCCGCCGGAATCGAAGGACTGGAGCGCCGCCAGCTTGGTGTAGGCGGCGCCCGTGCTGGTCAGCTCCACGATCGCGTTGTCGGTTCGCTGGCTGTTCTGTCCGCCCGGCGGGGGGACGGCCCCGGTCGGAATGAAATTGAGGCCGATGCCCCCCTGGGCGGTGGGTCCGGAAGCAAGCCCCCAGCTCGTCTGGGCCACGCTCGTGTTGGTGGTGTCCATGGCCGCCTGGTCCATCGAGAGGAACATCACGAAGTCGGGCCTGAAACCCACGCCTGCGACGCCCTGGGATCCGGCGCCCACGGTGGGCGTGAAGTCGCTCGCGAGGGCGTTCGTGAGGTCCCCTCCTCCCAGGGCGATGAAGTGCACGATGCTGGCCGCGGCGGGGGCGGCGTTGGTGGTCCAGTTGAGAGTGAACCCATCGGGGTCGAAGGACGTGAGCTGGGCGTCGGCGCGGAAGGCGGGCGCCTGGGCCGCGTCCACGATCAGGATGCATCGCGTCCGCGATTGCCGGCTGGCCGCGCTGGCCGGTCCGTTGAGCTCTGCGCTCGCGATGGCTCTTTGCGCCAAAGGCCCGCTCGCGAAGCCGTAGCCGACGGCGATGTCGCTTTCGCTTCCCAGGCCGGTCGTCGTCTGCTTGGTCCAGAAGAAGATGACCGCCTTCGGTTTGAAACCCACGCCGGTGATCGATTGAGAAACCGGCGCCGCACCGGTCGTCTTGGCAAAGCTGCCCTTGTTGAAGAGCAGGCTGGCCTGCGCCTCCGGCAGAGGAAGGAGCGTGCTCAGAGCCAACGCGAGCGCGGCCGTCTGCAGGGTGCACACCTGGCGAAGCTGCCGAGGTCCACGCACCGTTTCGTCACGCATACACGCTTCCCCCCTCGTCTCTCCGGCGGCGGTCACGATGCGCGCACAGATTCGTGCCCGCCGGCACGCCCTTTTCTCGCTAGCGGAGCCGCATCGCCGGATCTCCCAAGAGGTGGTAGACACCGAGGAGCTCGGGCATGAGGCCGGAGTCGGCGTAGCTCTTCTGCGCGGCGAGAATCGCATCGCCCAGCCTCTGCTGCTGCCCGCTCGTGAGCTCCGCCATCAGCGCGCGGTGGTACTGGTGCGCCGGGCCGTCGAGGCTCAGGCCGCTCGGTGAGAAGGACGCGATGGCGCCGCGGCCCTCGGCCTTCAGCAGCGACTCGGAGAGCGAGTCGAAGGACGGGGCGACGAAGTAGCCGTTCAGGCAGTTCATCGTCACGAGCAGCGGCTGCTGCGACTGGGCCTGGAGACTCGCCGCGTCCCAGGAGTTCCAGACGTTCTCGCTCGCCCAGACCGCCGCGCCCCCGTGGCCCACGTAGCTCAGGAAGCTGAGGCCGGAGTTGAGTGAGTCGAGGATCGAAGGTCGCGTCGCTGCCCCGAGCTCGCTGAGCTTGAGCACAAGCACCTCGCGAGAGGCGAGGAAGCTCGCGCGGATGTCCTCCACGTCGGCCTCGAAATCGCCGGCGAGGTCGGGGTTGTCGGCGACGAGCGTGGCTGGTCCTGAGAGTCCCTGCCCGGAGTCCTCCCAGGCGAGGAGCTTGTCGATCAGCCGCTGGGCTTCCTCGACCGTCGTGGCCGGGAGCCTTCCGATCGCGATGTCCGGGAGCGAGTCCTCGCCGTTGACCGCGGCGAGCAGCGGGTCGGAGACGGTCCACAAATATGACGTCTTCGCCCAGAGCACCGGCAGCGGCGAAGGTTGGGACGTGCCGATGAAGTTCCTCGGGTCGTAGGTGGAGTCGCCGAGCAGCAGCACGTAACGAGGCGAGGGTCGGTTCCAGGAATGGAAGGCGAACGCGAGGAAGCTGCGGATAGCCTCCGCGGAGGGCTGCCCGTGCCCGAACTGCTCGGCGATCTCCTCGAAGGAGACGGCGCGTGTGGTCAGGCCCTGGTCGGCTCGGAGCTGCAACAGCGGCTCGGCCACGGCGAGGAAGGCCTTCGGAGCGATCAGCAGGTAGTCGGCCTGGTTCGTGGTCGCCCGCAGCGTGGCGGGCTCGGGCGTGGCGATGCGCGGCGAGAGCAGCGCGTCGTGCGACACCGCGATGTAGCGGCGTCCGGCCTCGGCTCGGAAACGCAGGCTTCCGCCGCTCGATTCGAAGCCGCTCAGCCAGCGCACACCGCCCGCGCCCGACGCCGCGCCCGAGACATCCAGCAGGACCCCGGCGCTGACGCCCGAGACCGAAGCCGTCCCTGCCTCCGCCCAGGTCCCCTCGAAGATCCCGGCCGACAGCGACGCTGCCTGCGGGTAGGCGAGGGAGAAGCGGTCCAGGAACACGAAGGAGGACACGCCGGTGTCGGCGACACTCGTGAGCGAGAGATCGCTGGCTCCCTCGCGCAGGAGCGGGACGGGAACGCTCAGGCTCATCCTGTAGGGCCTCTTGCCCGCGAACTGCGCCTCGCCCACGAGCGTGCCGTTCACCGACACGCTCACGTGGTGGTCGACGGCTTGGCCGGACTCGGACGCTCCCTGCAGGAACACGTCGAGCTCGGCCATCTGCGACGACCCGGCGTCGACTGCGGCGAGCGCGAAGCTCTTCACCCGCGTCGCCCCCGTGGCGATGGCCTCCCACAGCCACGGGTCCTTTGCCTCGAGCAGCCCCGGCTGGTAGAAGCGGTTGGTCTCGAAGGACGCGAACGCCGTCGAAGCCGAGCCGATGGCCTCGCCCGAGGGAGCCGCGGAGACGAGCGGCATGCGCAGGCCGTCCTTCGAGCGGATGAGCTCGTAGGCCGTCTCCGCCGAGAAGTCGGTCGAGGCGGCGACCCTGTGGGCATAGAAATAAAGCCGGCTTCCGGGGCCGAAGGCGTCCGTCGCCGGCTCGACGTGGAACGCGACCAGTCCGCCCTGGCGCTCGAGGCGGAGCTGCGACGCGGCGAAGCCGCGCGGCCTGCCAGGGAAGAGCTGCTCGAACGAGACGGCATGGAGTCCGCGGCTCATGGTGTGGAGCCGGGCGAGGAGCTCGCCCGAGACGGGCTTTCGCGACCCGGGCGCGCGGCCCAGGCTGCCCCGGCCGCTTTCCCCAGCCTCGCGGCCCGTGAAGAGCAGCCGCACGAGCACCCGCTTCGCGAGCACGAGTTGCTGGCGTCGAACGTCGAAGCGCAGGGGTGCAATCTCGACGACCGCGCTCTTCCGCTCGCCCTGGAACAGGCTCGGCAGCAGGTTTACCAGCTCGCCCTTCGGGAACTGCTTGGCCACAGCTCGCGAGCCGTGCCGAACCGCCCGCACCGTGCCGTCGCGGCCCACCTGCATCTCGGCCTTGCCGAGCGCCGAGGGCACCAGGCTGAAGCGAGCCAGATCGAGCGCGCGCACCCCGCCGAGCTGGACGCGGCGGCCGATGACGGCGGCCGCGAGCACCCGGCGGATCGGCAGCGCCGCGGCCCTCTCGTCCTGCGGGAAGTCGAAGCCGGGGACGAAGACACGCACCGTGCCCGAAGCCTCATGCAGCGCATAGAAGCCGCCCGTCCGCAGCTCGAGCGTCACGGAGCGCGAGTCGCGCGACAGGACACCGAGGGAGACCGCCTCCGGGTCGCCGTGGCGCGTGCAGCGCAGCGACACCGTCGAGACGTCCGAGCCCACAGCCGACCCGTAGGCCGCGAGCACCCAGTCCGGGCAGCTCGAAGCGGCGGAGCTCTTCTTCTTGCCGCCGCGGGTGTCCCCGTCCGTGCCGCCTCCATCCCCCGCAGGAGGGGCAGGAGAAGGCACTGCCGACACCGGCCCGTGCGAGGTCGTCTTCGACGACGCGTCCACGTCCTCTAGTCGGTAGAAGTAGCGCGTGCCGTTCACGAGACCGGTATCCCGGAAGGAGTAGGCCTGGCCGACGGCCGACGAGCTGAGCCCGGGAATCAAGGACGACGTGAGACGCGCCCACGGACCGTTCTCCGAAGGCGAGCGGTAGACGTGGAAGCCCAGGTTCGAAAGCTCCGACGCCGTGCGCCATTCGAGCAGAACCGAGCGATCCCCCGGGATCGCACCGGACGACTGCAGCTTCACCGCCGTCGTCGCCGCCTGGTCGTCGGCGCCGATGTCCCACGGCGTCTGGCGGATGGCGAAGTCGATGTCGAACGCGAACAGCGAGCTGAGGTCCACGCCGGCGTTCACGGCCGTGCTCGTCGGCTGTATGTGAAGGTTGAAGGCGGCCGCGTTCACGAAGTCGACGTCGTTGAGATAGTCCTGGTTGATGATGCCGCCACCGCCGGGACTCGCGAACGTGAGGCCGGCGCGGGTGTCGCTCGAGAGGTTGTTGCGGCTCGCTCCGTTGATGGCAAAGGAGTTCGCCACGAAGCTGGGCTGCGCTGCGCCCTCGGGGTCGACGGCGATGTTGTTGATAAGGGTGATCTGTTGAGGCATCCCGCCCGCGGTCACGCTGGAATCGAATCCGCTGCCGCTGTAGTCGTACATCGTGTTGTTGAGGATGCGGATCTGGGTCCACGGAAACAGAGTGGCCGACAGGATGCGAATGCTGTTGGCGCACGAGTAGACGATGTTGTTGTAGACGTCAGCCGCCTCGTCGCCGTCGTCCAGCGAGATCCCGAAGCCGATTCCGTGAATCAGGTTGTTGCGAAGCACCAAACGGCTGGCTGCGGTCGCGCCCGACCCCGTGCTGATGGTCTGGACGTAGATCCCCCCCGCCGCCCCGGTGCTCTCGAGCTCCAGCCACTCCACGGTGACGTAGTCGTCGAGAATCCAGACGGTCTGGATGGGGCCTGCGTTGGTGACGCGGACGCCCGCGCCGGGAATGCCGTAGTGCCGGTTCCCCGCGTCTGCGGTGAGCGTGATCGTGTGGCCGGCGTCGGTGATACCGCCGTTGATCTTGACGCCCACCGAGAAGTCGGGCGCGGACGCCGGACTGCTGTCGTTGTAGGCGATCCCGACTTCGCTGCGATCGTCGTCCACCAGGCTGACGCTCGCGACGTCAAAGAACGTACAGGCGTCAGAGCCGGCGCCGCCGTCGCTGTTGAAGGAGATGCAGTTCTCCCACGCCTGCAGCGTCCCGAACTGGCGCGCGATGGTGTAGGGGTTCGTGGCGTTCGCGACCGCCGGTGAAGCCAGGATGAGCAGATTGTCCGTGACGACGCGCGCGATCATGTAGTCCTGGCCGCCGACGTTGAGGCGGTCCCCCCGCCCGCGGTTCGCCGCCAGCCAGCCCGTGCCTCCGACCTTGGTGACCGTCGTCGAGTCCGCGGTCACGGTGATCGTGCCCTGGTTGGTCAGGTCCGAAGCCGTGCCGATCGATCGGTAGTTGATCTGGGGAGCGTGGGGACCGAAGGCCACCCAGTGGTAGGTCTCGCCGGCGAGGTTGACGCGCTCGTGCCCTCCGAGCTCGAATCCGAGCGGACGCAGCGCCTGGATCGAGTCCGGCTGGCCCGTGCCGTAGACGAAGGAGGGCGTGAAATCCGCGGACACCCCCGACGAAGCGGGCTTCTGCTGCCACGGTCGATTGTCGCCCTGCCACTTGATGAGCAACCATTCGGGCAAGAAGCCGACGACGTCCATGATACGCGGTTGGGAGCTGGTACCCGTGTAGCTGCCGACCGCCGTGCGGCCAGGAACGGCGTTCCAGGCGACATAGTGATAAGTAGCCCCCGGCGTGTTGACGAACGCCGCGTTGCCGATCTGGAAACCATTGGGCTCGAACGCCAGGATGGCGTTGGCTGGGGGGAAGGGGAAGCCGAGCTGGTCGGCATCGAAGTCATAGCTCGTGTCGCCGGTCATCGTGGACGACCGGTGGATGGGAAGGCCATCCGGCAGCCCCCCGGCCGCCGGCAGCACGATCACGTAGTCGGGCTCGAAGCCCACGCCGGTGATCGATCTGCCGCCGATGCCGTCTCCCATGTAGCTGTCGACCACGAGCTGTCCCGCCGCTGCCCTGAAGGCCACCCAGTGATAGATGGAACCCGCGACGTCATTGACGTGCGCGTCGGCTCCCACCGTGAAGCCCTGCGCGTTGAGCGACTGGATGGCGCCGGGAAACAGCGCGAGCGGCGCGTCCTTGTCCGTGGACTTCGTCCTGTCCGCCGGCATCGTGGAGGTGCTGAACACAGCCCACAACACGGCCCCCTCCTGCTTGACCATGACCACGTCCGGCTGGAAGCCCACGTAGACGAACCTCCCGGCGACGCCGTTGCCCACGTAGCGGCCCGACTCGACCCGCATCTGCGGCCCGCTCACCGCGACGAACTCGTCCGCGCCGATGTCGGGCGCCGTGGCGTGACGCGCCTCGCCGTCGACGTCGTCCACTACCGGCAGGTTGGCGTCGGCGTCGAGGTCGGCGCCGTTCGCGCCCCAGATCGCGAGACCGTCGTTCAGGAGATGAAGGTCCTCGGCGCCGCTGACGACGCTCCGGAAATAGCTGGCGTAGCTCGTCCTGTTGATCTGGCTGCCCGCCCCCGGCGCGGTGCCATCCGAGGAGACGTTGTTGCTCGAGCTTCCGCTGAACGTGCCACCGAAGCAGGGCCGCAGGCCAGCGGTGTCCTTGACGTTCAGAACCGCCGTGTTCCTGACGGTGACGGTGCTGGTGCCACCCTTCGAGATGCCGATCAGGCTGAGGCCCGCGGCCGTCTGGTGCTGGACGTCGTAGATCGTGTTGTTGTGGAAGTACAGCGTGGCCGTGCTGGAAGCGCTGACCCTGATCCCGTACGTATCGCTCCCAGGGTCGCTGTTGTTGTTGTGCACAGCGTAGCAAAGCGAGTTGCTGAGCCTCACGCCCGCCCCGCCCAGATTGATGCAGGAGAGATCACCCGGAGTGCCTGCCCCCGCCACCGCGTTGCCGACGTCATGCACGAGGACCTTGTCTATCCGAACGTCAGCGGTTGCCGGAGGTGTGACGACGCGGATCCCGGTGAGGTCGAAGGCCCCCGTTACCCGGGACGCGTCGATCTCGATGCCCTCGATGCGCACATGGTCGTCGTTGATTCGGATCACTTCGTAGGGGGTCGGAGGCGCTGCGTTGACAGGTACGAGGCGAAAGCCGGTCCCCGCCCGACCGACATGACGCTGCCTGGACCCCACCTGACCGGGCGGGACCGGAGTGAAGATGCGGATGTAGTTGGCCGCTCCGGTCGTGTACCCGTCGATGAGGATGCCTCCATCGTTCATCGGGCCGTCGTTGTAAATAGCCCAGTTGAGCTGGAAGTTGCCGACGACCAGGTTCAGCGTGTTGAGGTGGCTGGCATTGCTCGAGCCCGCTATGGCTGCGGTGAGCGTGCCGAAGGCCCTGGTGATGGAGTTGACCGCGACGGGTACGGTGCCGGCCGGCACCGTACCGAATGCGGTCCTCACGTCATACACGGTAGAGCTGGTGCGCGCCGAGATGTAGGCCTTGACGCCGCCGCCGTAGGTGACCTCGTCGCCCACACCGACGTTGGCGGGCTGCGCCAGGCTGAACGTGGCGGTGCCGGCGGCAATGCCCACCGTGGGCGCGCCGCTCTTGAGGTCGGTGGGAAAGGACGTGCCCACCGAGTAGTACACGACGTTCTGCGCCCATGCCGAGAGGGGGGCGAGGAGTGACAATCCGGTCAGCAGCCAGAGACCGAGTCTCCGGACGTCCGGACATCCCCGACGAACGGGTGTTCGATCCATCTCGCTCCCCCTTGGGGTCTTCAACTCTCGAGAACCGGGTTCAAACGCGCATCTGTCACAGCCGGGGGCCTGTCCCTCGAACCGAGAGAGCGGGCGCATGGGACTATCGGATCCTCGTGGCGGGGTCTCCGAGGAGGTGATAGATGCCGAGGAGCTCCGGCATGAGGCCGGTGCCGGCGTACTCTTTCTGCGCGGCGAGGACGGCGTCGCCGAGCCTTTCGTGCTGGCCGCTCGTGAGTGCGGCCATGAGCGCGCGGTGGTACTGGTGGGCCGGGCCGTCGAGGCTCAGGCCGCTCGGTGAGAAGGACGCAATCGCGCCGCGGCCCTCGACCTTCAGCAACGATTCCGAGAGCGAGTCGTAGGACGGGGCGACGAAGTAGCCGTTCAGGCAGTTCATCGTGACCAGCAGCGGCTGCTGCGACTGGGCCAGCAGGCTCGCCGCGTCCCAGGAGTTCCAGACGTTCTCGCTCGCCCAGACGGCCGCGCCGCCGTGGCCCACGTAGCTCAGGAAGCTGAGGCCGGAGTTGAGCGCGTCGAGGATGCGGGGCCGCGTGGCCGAGCCGAGCTCGCTCAGCAGTAGCAGCTCCGGGTTCCGGCCCGTCAGATAGCTCTGGGCGATGTCGCGGACGTCGGCCTCGAAGTCGCCGGCGACGTCGGGGTTGTCGGCGACGAGGGCGGCCGGGCCCGCAAGACCCTGGCCCGAGTCCTCCCAGGCGAGGAGCTTTGCGACCAACGCCTCGGCCTGCGCGACGGTCGTAGCCGGAAGCCGTCCGATCGCCAGATCCGGGAGCGAGTCCTCGCCGTTGACGGCGGCGAGCTGTGGGTCGGAGACGGTCCACAGGTAGGAGGTCTTCGCCCAGAGCGCAGGGAGCGGCGATGGCTGCGAGGTGCCGATGAAGTTCCTGGGGTCGTAGGTGGAGTCGCCGAGGAGCAGCACATAGCGCGGCGAGGGCCGGGCCCAGGAGTGGAAGGCGAAGGCGAGGAAGCTGCGGACAGCCGCCGCGGAGGGCTGCCCGTGCCCGAACTCGTCGGTGATCTCCTCGAGGGTGACGGCGCGCGTGGTGAGGCCCTCGTCGGCCCGGCGCCCGAGGAGCGGCTCCGCGGCCGCGAGGAAGGCTCTCGGAGCGACGAGGATGTAGTCGGCCTGGTTCGTGGTGGCACGCAGCGTCGAGGGCTCGGGCGTGGTGATGCGTGGGGCGAGGAGCGCCTCCTGGGACACCGCGAGGTAGCGGTGTCGGGCCTCGGCGTGGAAGCGCAGGCTCCCGCCCGAAGATTCGTGGCCGGTGAGCCAGCGCGCCCTGGTCGAAGCGGCACCGCCGGCAGCATCGGCGCTACCGGCGACTCCCGCGGGCAGATCCAGAATCGCCGCCGCACCGATCATGCCGGCGACGGTCGCCGTTCCTCCCTCGCTCCAGGTCCCTTCAAAACGCCCACCCGCAAGCGACGCAGTCTGCGGGTGGGCGAGCATGAAGCGGTCGAGGAAGACGAAGGACGTCACGCCGGTGTCGGCGACGTTCGTGAGCGAAAGATCGTTCGATCCCTCGCGCAGCAGCGCGGCGGGCAGGCTGAGACTCAGGCGGTAGGGCTTCTTGCCTGCAAACTGCGTTTCTCCCACGAGCGTGCCGTTCACCGACACGCTCACGTGGTGGTCTACGGGCTCGCCGGACTCGGAGCCGCCCTGCAGATAGACGTCGAGCTCGGCGGTGCCGGATCCAGAGACACTCGAGAGCGAGAAGGGCTTGACCTTGGTGGCGCCCGAGGGCAGAACTTCCCAGAGCCACAGGTCGGGCGCGTCGAGCAGGCCCGGCTGGTAGAAGCGGTTCGTCTCGAAGGAAGCGGAGCCTGTCGAAGCCGAGCTGATGGCATCGCCCGACGGCGCACCCGAGACGAGCGGCATCCGCAGACCGTCCCGGGAGCGGACGAGCTCGTAGGCCACTTCGGCCGAGAAGTCGGTCGAGACGGCGGTCCTGTCGGCAAAGAAGTAGAGCCGGCTGCCGGGGCCGAAGACATCGGTGGCGGGCTCGACGTGGAAGGCCACGGGCTCACTCTGCCGCTCGAGCCGTAGTTGGGACGCCGCGAAACCGCGCGGGCGGCCGGGGAAGAGCTGCTCGAAGGATGCGGCATAGAGCCCGCGGCTCGTGGTGTGGAGACGGGCCAGAATCTCGCCGGAGACGGCGGGCTTTCGCGATCCCGGCGCGCGGCCCAGACTGCCGCGGCCGCTCTCACCGGTCTCACGGCCGCTGAAGACGAGCCGCACCAGCACGCGCCTGGCCAGCAGGAGCTGCTGGCGCTCAGCGTCGAAGCGCAGCGGCGCGATCTCGATCACCGCGCTCTTCTGCTCGCCCTGGAACAGGCTCGGCAGCAGCGTCACGAGCTCGCTCTTCGGGAAGCGCCTGGGGGCCTGCGCGGCGCCGCGCCGTGCCGCCCGAACCGTGCCGTCGCGCCCGACCTGCATCTCGGCCTTGCCGAGCGCCGAGGGCACGAGACCCTTGAAGCTCACCCGATCGAGCGCGCGCACCCCTCCGAGTTGCACGCGCCGCCCGACGACGGCGTCGACGAGCGCGCGACGAATCGGCAGCGCCGCCGCCCTCTCGTCCTGCGGGAAGTCGAAGCCGGGGACGAAGACGCGCACCGTACCCGAAGGCTCGCCTGCACCCGACTGGGTGTGGAGCGCGTAGAAGCCGCCCGTCCGCAGCTCGACCGTCGCGGAGCGCGAGTCGCGCGACAGCACGCCGAGCGAGCTGGCTTCGGGGTCGCCGTGGCGCGTGCAACGCAGCGAGGCCGAGCCGCTGCTCGATCCCGAAGCGGCGGCGTAGGCGGCGAGCACCCAGTCCGGGCAGGACGAAGCGGCGCCGCCCTTCGTCTTGCCGCTGCTTCCCCCGGACGTGCCGCCCGTGCGGCTCGTTCCCCCGCCGGCCGGGGCGGGCGTCCCAGGCACCGCGGAGACGGGACCGTGTGACGTCGTCGTCGACGACGCGTCGACGTCGTCGAGGCGATAGAAGTAGCGCGTCCCGTTCGTGAGGCCGGTGTCGTGGAAGGAGTAGGCCTGGCCGGTGGCCGAGGAGCCGAGGCCGGGGATCAGCGACGACGTGAGCCGCGTCCAGGGGCCGGTCTCGGAGAGGCTGCGGTAGAGGTGGAACCCCAGATTGTGAAGCTCCGACGCCGTGCGCCACTCCAGCAGTACCGAGGAGTCGCCAGGCACTGCCGCGAACGACTGCAGGCTCACCTCGGTCGTCGGCCAGGGCACGGCGAATGCGAAGGTCCCCGCCGCCGCTATGACGTCGTGGCAGTACTGGAACAGCAGGATATCGGTCTTGATCACCCGCTCGACGGGTGGAGTCGCGTAGTCGACGCCCCCGGTGAGCGAAGCTCGGACGTAGTAGAGATCCGGCCCGCCGTTGACCGAGTACAGGTTCCAGGACGCCGGGTCCACCCAGAAGATGGTGCCGCGCGGCTTGGTGAAAGAGTCGGTCTGGTCGGTGACGCCCGGCAGCGTCGACCAGCGCGTGCCGTCCCAGTACTCCCACAGGACGGCGGCCGCACCGGGGCCGGTGCCGGTCGCCGCCAGGTCGACGTTCAGGCCTCGGAATTTCGCGTCCGCGCCGAAGTACAGGTACTCGCCCCGGGTCAGTGCGAGGATGGGATCGAAGTCCACCAGGCTGAAGTTGTCCGCCGAATCGGCGAGGAGCTCGCGCGTGTCGGTCGTCAAGCCTCCGTGCGCGATCGGTCGCGGTGCGTCGGGCTGCCCGTAGATGTAGAACTCGTCGATGATCCCGTTGGGGTGGTTGTCGAAATCCGGGAAGGTGTCGGCGTTGTTGTCACGGCCGCGTTCGCCGATGTAGAACTCGGGCAGAGTTCCTACCGCCGTTGTATAGCTGCCCACCGACGCCCCGCTGGGCGGGGCTAGCTTGCCGTTGATGTAGATCTCGAGTCGCGGGCCGGGAGCGGCTTTCCAGACGAAGCGCAGGTGCACCCACTCGTTGGCCCGCCAGTACTCGGTGAACGCGCCTCCTGCGCCCGTGACGACCTTGGCGAGTCCGCTGGCTGTCGTGCTGACCGCGAACGTGAGGCCCTCGTCGGGTCCCGGGCCGTCGCCAGGGACGGGGTCGAGGTAGGCGTAGAAGTAGTTGGTCGCGTTGATCCAGTAGCCGAAGAGGGCGTGGTCGCGGGGATCGGGTCCGCCGCCGCTGTAGTCGTAGTACGGCTTGTACCAGAACTCGATCGCGCCTTGGGCGGGATTGAAGTTCGCCGCGGAGGGAATCGCGAGGTACTCGCCGTCCGCGTTCATTTCCGCGCCGCTGCCGAAACGGGCGGGCGTGAAATTGACCGCGCCGATGACGGTGGCCGGGCTGCCGGTCTGCGATGCCGCGCTCTCCAGGGTGGAGTGGTAGAGCGTGTCCTGCGCGAAGTGCGCCCGCGCCACCGGTTTCAGCGCGGCCCGATAGCTCGTGTTCTTCGTGAGCGCCGTGGCAGGCGCCGCCCCGGGGCCGTCCGGGTCGAACGTGACGGCCGGCGACTCGATGAAGGAGCGCCACTGCCGGATCTTGAAGAACGGCCGATAGCGCGGGATCACAGAGGACCCGTCGATCGTAAAGTCGAGGCCCAGCGTGGGACTGAGGTCCAGGACGTACGCGGCTTCGGCCTCGTTGAACCAGTCGGTGGCGAGAACGGTCTTCTCGGCCGTGTCCACCCACTGGCTGCCCTTGCCGGCGTTGATCGTGAGCACGTCGGGGCTGCGGTAGTCGTCTTTTCGCGAGAGGACCGCCACGTCGACGTTGGTCGCGAGGGTCGTCGGCTTGAAGTAGGTCAGGAAGTTGACGCGCTCGGAGCCAACGGGGATCGGTGTGCCGGGCGCATCGTCGATCCACGAGACTTCCTCCCAGTTCTCGATCGCCCGCAGGCCGAAGAAAGCCTGATTCGCGTTGGCCCAGTCCTGGTGCAGGATCGCGAGGAAATCGGTGCGCGCGCTGGGCTGCTCGCTTTGGGCCATCACGAAGTCGTCCGTGGCCGTAGGTGCGCCAGGTCCCGGCGGGCCGTCGAAGGGCGACGGATCCGGAACGGCCGTCTGGCTGTAGCCCGTCCAGGCGTCGAGTGGTGCGGCGCCCGTGTACGACACGGTCCACTGGAGCTGCTGACTGGCTGGCGCTATCAGAACCGTGGCTCGTCGCTCCCAGCCGAGCGCCATCCGCCCGATCCCGTAGATGCTGTAGTCGCCGTAGCCTTTCAGCGCGGGGGTGATCGACGTGGTGGTGGCCCGCTGGTAGAACGCTTCCTGGCGCACCTTCACCCGCGCCGGTGTCGCCTCGAGCAGGTCCAGCTCGGCGCCTTGCATGTTGGCCGCGGTCGTCCTGTTGAAGCCGACCTCGACCTCGTCGCTGAAGAGCGCCGGCTGTAGGCCCGGGTCCCCTCCCGCCAGATCCACACCCGTGTTCTCCTCGGCGTCGATGAAGCGGTCGATGCCGGCGCCGGTCGCGACGTTGAAGCGGATGTCGAAGCGGTTCGGGCCGTTCACGGTGATCGTCGCGGTCGTCGCGTCGGCGGGGTCGGTCGTCTGCGTCACGCCGAGACCACAGCACTGCGCGGCTTCGGGGCCGTAAGTGACGAAGGGTCCGACGAGCCCGACGCCGCTGTCGCGCATCGAGTCGTACTGGGCACGAATCCAGCTGTCGGAGCGCGGGGTCGCCGCCTTGGAGAAGCGGACTTCGTCGATAGTCCCGTTGAAGTTGAAGCCGCCCGCGTCCTCGTCTCCCCGCTCCCCGATGCGGAACGGCTGCGTGTTGGACATGGGGCTCGCGGCATACACCCCGTTGCTGGCCGTGCCCGCGAGGACGCCGTCGACGAAGACGCTGGCGGTCGAGCTGCTGCGGGTCCATCGGCCCACGACGTAGTGCCAGGCGTTGTCGGCCACGCTCCCGCCCATGACGGTCACGTTGGTGGGGACGAGCCCGGAATTGGTGACAGCGAAGCGCGCCTGGTTGCTGTCCCACACCAGGAAGTCGAACCCGGTCCCGACGCCGAGGGGCGCCTCCTTGACGGCGATGTGCTGGAAGGCGCCGGCCGTCGGGGTGCGGATCCAGGCCTCCACGGTCATCGACTCGGCGGCGCCGACGTCCAGAGTCGCGTTGTCAGCGATATCGATGTTGTCGCAAGTTGCCGCGCTGGGCACGCAGCCGGCGGTGCTGAAGCTGTCGGCGCCGTTGATCTGGCCGGCGGCCGAGCCTTGTGCGGCGACGTCGACGACGATCGAGTCGTTGGGGTTGGAGGTGGAGTCGACGTGGACGCCCGACGTCTCCTTGAGATGATGGACCAGCTTGAAGTCGGCATCCCAAACGCCCGTCGGATTCTGGCCGTCGCCGATCGTCGGGTTTCCGTAGTAAACCCAGATGAAGTCGTTGTTCGACGCATCGACCAGCGGCACACGCACCCAGACGGAGGAGTTGCCCGACTCGTCCCACTTCTCGATCTCGTGGGCAAGCGGCGTCGTGTCGTCGGCGTCGACGAAGCGCAGGTCCTGGCCGGCGTTCTGGGTCTTGCTGTAGTCGATGCGCACGTTCAGGTTGTCGAGGACGATCAGCACCGGGAAGCCGGTTTGCGCGGTCGCGCCCGGGGCGGTGTTGTTGAGCGTCAGCTTGCGGCGGTGGGACCAGGAGGTGTTCCACCAGGCCGAGGCGTCGACGGCCGGCAGCAGCGTCACGAAGGCCAGCAGGGCGACTCGCAGCCACACCGGAACCTTCGGTCGGGATCGCTCGGCACGGTTCGGCAGTTCCCTGACTCGCATCACCCCTCCGACCTCGCTGCGCCGCCCGATGGCAGGTCCCGAGAACACAGAGACGCACCCCCGGGGTGTGGAGGAGCAAGGGGCGAGCCAAGGGCTCGGCGGAAGGTGCGGACTCGTAAGGGTTGCCCGATGAACAAGTTGCAGGCCTCTAGCCACTCCCCACTGAATGGCCGGGAATCGGACACAGTGTCGACAGCCCGGACCCATCGAGATGCCCAGCATGGGACAGGCCCACCGGCGGCAGCAGCCACCTTGGACCGCTGACCGCTGACCGGGGCCGGGATCAAGACCCAGAGCGACCTAGACAGGTTGGCCCGTGTGGCTCATTCCTGACAGGCCGTTCGGCCACTGGACATAAGGTAACGCTTTAGGTCTTGGAAGTCCATGAGGCCCGTTGGGGTTGTCCTGCTCTTAGAATCGGCTGCAACCGGAAAGCTCCCGAAGCGGTACTACTTCCCGGAGAGGCGGCCGCGTTTGGCGGCCGTCGTGAGGCGAGAGAGCTTGAGCGCGACCGCGACCCTGCCGTTCCTGGTGCCGGGCCTTCGGGTCCACGACACGGGCGCCTTTGGTTCCACAAGGGCCGCCGTGATGGGCGTCCACGCAACGCCCTCCGACGAGACCCTGATCGAGCGCGTCGCCGGCGGCGACAAGGATGCGTTCACAGTCCTCTACAGACGCTACGAACGGCCGGTCTTCGCCGTGCTGCTGCGGCTCGGGGGCCAACGGGCGCTGGCTGAGGAATGGCTGCAAGAGGCCTTCACCCGGGTGTGGCTCGCCGCCGGCACGCACGACCCCGCGCGGGGCCAGGTGAAGCCCTGGATCTACGCGATCGCGCTCAACACCGCGCGCAGCGAGCTCAGCCGCAAGCGCCATCGCACGACACACGTCTCGCTCGACGCGACGGAGATGGAGCTGCCCGACGCCGCGGGCGGTGAGCCGCTGCTCACGGCACGGCTCGACGGGCAGAAGCAGGCCAGTGTGCTGGCCGAAGCCCTGCTCGAGCTGCCGGAGTACATGCGCGAGGTCGTGGTGCTCCGCTGCAGCCGCGAGCTCTCGTTCGCCGAGATCGCCGCGGTGACGGGCTCTCCCCAGGGAACCCTGAAGTCGCGCTTCCACCGTGCCGTGCTGGCGCTCAGGGCCCGGATCGAACGCAAAGAAAGAGGAGAGCGATGAGCCATCCCTCGCCGGGCGCTCTCCTCGAGCTGCACTTCAGCGAAGCGACGGGCGGCGAGCGGGAAGCGCTCGAGAGGCACGTCCGCGAGTGCCGTAGCTGCGCCGCGTTCGTCGCCGACGTCCGGCGCGTCGAGCTCGATCTCGGCGCGGGCCAGGACGACGCGCCGCCACGCGACGGGCTGGAGCGCGTGCTCGCGCGCGTGGCCGAGGTGCGGCCCGCGCGGGCGCGCCGCGCCGAATGGGCATACGCCGCGATTCCGAGTGCCCTGGCCCTGCTGGCGGGGGCGTGGGCGATCCGCGCCGGCGGCGAGCGGCTGACGACGCTCGGTCTCGTGCCGGGCGCGCCCTTTGGCCACGTGTCCGGCGAGGTGCTCGGCCTCTCGCTCGCCGCCCTCGGTCTCGTCGTCGTCGGAGCGCTGATCACGCTGGCGCTCGCGCCGGTTCTCATTCTCGAATCCCACGGGAGGTCGTGATGCAAGCCAAGAAGAAGCTCATCGCCCGGCTGGCGTTCTGGGCGGGCGCCGTCCTGCTGGTCGCGGCCGTCGCGGGTATCGCCGGCCTGCTGATCGACTCCGAGGACCGACGGCGCTTCGCCGAGCAGCAGGAGCGCGAGAAGAAGCAGCGGATCGAGGGCTCGCGCGCCTACCTGGCGGAGCTCGCCAAGCGCGTCGACAAGTTGCCCGCCGACCCGACCCTCGTCAGCGAGATCGAATCGCGCTACTTCGAGGAGCAGGCGAACGGGCCTTTCTACGTGTGGGCGATGGACACGCAGGGCGACTTCGTCTTCGGCGTGCCGCAGCCGGCCTTCAGCAAGCTGAACGCGGTCTACGACCGGGAGGTCACGCCGCGGCTGAAGGAAGGTGTCTTCCTCGACCGGCAGACCTTCCTGCTCAGCCTGGCCGACAACGCCGGGGACATCGGTCCCGAGCCGGTGCCCGAGGGCAAGGCAAACGAGCTGTTCGAGCGCGGCGGGCGCTTTCAGCTCGACCGCTGGGAGCCCGAGCACAGCTTCGTGATCTCGACGCCCCTGAAGACGAAAGACGGCGCGGCGCTCGGCAGCCTGTATCTCAAGCGGACACCGGTGAGGCAGCACGAGTACTACCGCGGAGACGAACGCGTCCACGGCCTGCTCGGTGTCGCCGGGGTGTCCGCGTTCGTTTCGTTCGCCTTCCTGTGGGTGCTGCTCCCGACCTGGGTCTACGTGGACGCGCGCGAGCGGGGTGTGCGGCGCGCGCCGCTCTTCGCCTTCCTGGTCGTGCTCTCGTCGCTCGTCGGCCTCGTCGTCTACCTGATCTCGCGGCCCGAGGACGCCCGCGCGCTCACCTGCCCCGGCTGCGCCCGCGAGGTGAACGGCGGGGCCTTCTGCCCGCACTGCGGGCGCGACCTGTCTTCGTCCTTCTGCCCCGCGTGCCGTTACCCGTTGAAGGCCGAGTGGGCGTTCTGCCCGGCGTGCCGCACGGAGGTCAAGCCTCAGGGTGCCGGGGCGCCGGTCCCCGCGGCGGGCTGACGCCGGAGGTTCCCGAACCGGCGTGGCCGATCGCGCGTAGCCGCTTCCAGGAGGCGAGATGCCCGTGCCATGGGTGCCGAAAAGCGGAGGGGCCGCCGGGCTCGGCCGTCCGCTCGTCGCGTCGCTCTTCGTCTCGAGCGCGCTCTTGTCGATCGTGTCCTGGTACACCAGCCAGCAGGGCATGGCGCTCTATCTGTCGCCCTGGTTCGCGTTCCTCGCTTCGCTCGGGGTGCAGTCGGCGCTCGTGCTCGTGGCCTGGCTGGTCGGCATCACGGAGGGCCGCCGCGGCCTGCTGATCGCGGTCTACGTGGTGACGGCCAGCGTCTCGATCGCATTCTCCTACGTGAGTCTCCACAGCTGGTTCGCGGCGCGCGAGCGGCCGGCCCAGATCGAGCGCCGGCTCTACGATGCGCTCACCGCCGCCGCGGGCCGCGCCCAGGGGCAGCTCACCGCGGCGATCGGAGAAGGCGAGAAGCACGTGCTGGCGCTCGACGAGATGACGGTGGCCGAGAAGGCGCACGGCTACATCTTCCGCGCGCAGGACGCCGATCCCTGGCTCGCGCGCGTGCGCGAGGCGGTGGCTCGCGAAGCCGAGAGCTACGGCTCGGCCTACCCCGAGGGACAGGGCGCGGGCCTGCGCTACACCGCCTTCGACCGCCACGCGGCGCTTGCCCGCCAGACGCTGGCGCGCCTGCGGGAATCGGAGGCCGCGCTCGGGACGTTGCGGGCGGGGCTCGCGCCCCTCGACGCGACCGAGGCACAGCTGCGGGCGTTCCGCCAGGTGTTCGACGCCATTCCCTGGACCGACGTTCGCGACACGCGGCACGCGGAGGTCGAAGTGCCGGTGGTACCGGCCTACTCCGATTTCGTGGACCGTGCGGCCTCGGGGCAGGAAGAGCTGTTGATCGCCTTCGCCGAGCTCTTCACGGCCCCGACCACCCGTCACGTGCTGGCCTTCACGCTCGCGGCCTTTATCGACGTGATCGTGTTCCTGCTGGCGTACGCCTCGGGGCCCTTCTTCTTCGGCGCGCCCGAGCTGCGCTGGGTGGCCGCGGCCGCCGCGCTCGACGCCACGGACGAGCAGGTCTTCGTGCGCGGCCTGCTGCGCAAGATCACGGCCGGGCCCCAGGGGCTGCCGCGCGTGGAACAAGACGCTCTGAGTGCGGGCGAGCGGCAGTTGTGCCTGGTTTTGACCTCTCGCGGGCTTTCAGCTCCGCTCGCGGAGGACGGCTGCCGCTACCAACTGCTCGACGCCACTTTCCACCAGCGCCTGGTCGAGTCGCTCGCCGAGCGCGGCCTGGCGCTGCAGGCCTCGGCCGGAGCGCCCGTGGCCGGCTGAGCGGGCCGCTCGCGCCGACGGTACCGGAAGCAGGTGGCTGCGGCAGTCTGTGGCCATCATCCACATCTCCGGGCTACGCAGCGGTCGAACCAGGAAGGGAGCCGCGGCACCCCCGGGCAAGGGAGGCGCCGCGGCGGGACGCGGCTACGGAACGATCTGGATGTCCTGGTTCTCGGCGAAGAGGTTCGAGCCGGGCGTCCGCTCGTCGATCGCTCTCACGAAGTAGGCGACGTCGTTCTCGCGGAACACGTTGCCGGAAGTACCGGTGCTCGTCTGGATGCCCACGTTGAAGCGCGAGACGAGGTTGTTGTAGACGAGGTCGCCACTCGGCCCGTCCGGGTCGCCCGAGCCGTCGGGGTTGTAGCAGATGCCGAGCTGTCCAAAGCTGCCGCCGACGAGCGTGTTCGCTGCAATGCGGTTGCCGGCGCTGTACCCGCCGCGTACGAAGATGCCGAGGAACACGCGCGAGACGATGTTGCGCTCGAGCACGACGCCGCGTGCGTTCAGCAGCAGCACCCCCACTTCCCCCGGCGGCGGCCCGCCGAGATCGCCACCCACGATCTGCAGGCCCTCGACCCGGACGTTGGCCGCGTGCTCGACCTGTACGCCGAACGCGAAGCCCGAGACGATCCCGCCGCGGACGCGGACGCCGCTCACGCCCTTGACGTGGATGCCGATGCCCTGCTTGCCGGGACCGGCGAGCGTGTGGCCGGCGAGGTCGAGGCTGACGTTGTCGGCCGTGATCAGGATGGCGGTTCCGGGGTGCTGGAGCGTGATGTTGCGCTTCAGCCTGTAAGCGCCGGACCTCGTGATCACGGTGGGGCCGTTGATGGGCCGTGCGTTGTCGAAGGCCGCCTCGTCGTCCGCCAGGGCGGACGCGGGCATGAATGCGGCCAGGGCCAGCAGGGCGCTGACCAGAACCGATGCGACACGGCGGAGCGGCGCGAGCGTCATTGGGACCTCCTCTTTCTTCTCGAAGTGCGCGAGCGCTTCGCGGCAGGGGGCGAATCGCCCGACGAGCCGCGAGCTCTCGTCCAGGGAAACAACCCGCCCCGCGCGATGGTTCCCGGGTACTTTCTTTCCGCTACGGGAATGAACGTCGCACTGCGGGCGTTACCCTGGCCAATCGAGGTGTGCGTGGCGGCGTCCGGATTCGAGGAGACCTGCCTGCCCTTCACGCGGGCGCTCTACGGCACGGCGGTCCGGCTGACGCAGCGGCCCGAGGATGCGAGCGACCTCGTGCAGGAGACCTTCCTGCGCGCGTACCGGGGTTTCGCCCGCTTCCGCGAGGGCTCCAACGCGAAGGCGTGGCTCTTCACGATCCTGCACTCGGTCTTCGTCAACCGTTATCGCAAGGCCCGGCGCGAGCCCGATCGCATCTCGATCGACGACGTAGACGAGCGCTTCCTCGCCGCTCGCGACGGACACCCGGGTCTCGCGGCCTCGTCGGCGCCGACCGCGGCCGAGCTCGAGTCGGCGCTCGCTTCCTTGCCTGAGCCGTACCGGCTCGTGGCCTTGCTGGTGGACGTCGAGGGCTTCAGCTACGAGGAAGCGGCCGACTGCCTCGTGGTGCCGGTCGGGACCGTCCGCTCGCGCCTCTTCCGCGCGCGCAAGCTGCTGTTCGTGCTGCTGCGAGGGGGCGCGCCACCCGCGACCGGCAACGGATGAGCGATTCCGTCCATCCCGGCGACGAGAAGATCCAGGCCGCGCTCGACGGCCGGCTGGAGACGCGCGAGCTGGTGGCGCTCGAGGAGCATTTGCGCGCCTGCGCGAAATGCCGTGCGACACACGAGGCGCTCGCGTGGGTCAAGCTCTCGCTCCGCTCTTCGCGCGGGCCCGAGGCACCGGGCCATCTCGACTCGGCCTTGCGGCGGACGCTCGAGACGGCGCCGGCCGCGACCGGGCGTCGCAGGGTCTTCATCGGCCTGGCGGCGGCGACGGCGCTCGCAGCCATCGGGACGCTCGTGCATCGTTCACGGCGGCGTGATCTCGTCGACCTGCTTGCCGCGGACTTCACAGCCTACCGTGACGGCGCTCTGTCGCTCACGCTGCGGACGGGCGACGCGCAGGAGCTGGAGCGGCGCTTCCGCGACGCGGGCCTCGGCTTTCCGGCGCGCGTCCTCGACCTCGCCATGATGGAGCGAACGCTCACCGGCGGCCGTCTCCACAGCCTCGCAGGACGGGAGAGCGCCTTCTTCGCCTATCGCGACCCGCAGGGGCGCCCGCTCGTCTGCCAGATGTTCCGGGGCGCGCCCGACGAGCTTCCCGCCGCGCTCTCGCGCCACGAGCGGAGCGGCATCCCGTTCTTCGTGCACCGCCGCGGCGCGGTCACGGTCGTGGCGTGGCCGGAGGCGGGCGTCCTGTGCGCGCTCGCCGCCGAGGGCGAGCCCGAGGCCGTGCTGGCGCTTGCCGTCGCCAAGGCGATGCGCGCGGCCTGAGCGGGTCTAGCAGCCCTCGTCACCGGGCTCGGCATGTTAGACAATCCCGCTCATGCAACTCCAAGCCCTGGACTGGATCATCGCCATCGTCTCGGTCGCCATCTGCTTCGTGCCCGCGCTCTTCTTCGGCAAGAGGTCCGGCCAGAGCACCACGGAGTTCTTCGCGTCGGGCCGCTCGGTGCCCTGGTGGCTCGCGGGCCTCTCGATGGTCGCCACCACCTTCTCGAGCGACACGCCCAACCTCGTGACCGACATCGTGCGCCGGCAGGGAGTGGCCGGGAACTGGGTCTGGTGGGCGTTCGTGCTGACCGGGGTCGCAACCGTCTTCTTCTACGCGCGGCTGTGGCGGCGCTCCGGGGTGATGACCGACCTCGAGTTCTACGAGATCCGCTACTCCGGCAAGGCGGCGAGCGTCGTGCGCGGCTTCCGCGCCGTCTACCTGGGGCTGCTCTTCAACTGCATGATCATGGCCACGGTCAACCTGGCGGCGTGCAAGATCGCCGGCATTCTCTTTGGACTCGAGCGCTGGCAGACGCTTCTGTTCGTCGGCCTGCTGAACGTCGCCTTCGCCGCCCACTCCGGCCTCTGGGGCGTGCTCGTGATCGACATGATCCAGTTCTTCATCAAGATGACGGCGGTGATCGCCGCCGCCTACTTCGCGCTGCAGGCGCCACAGGTCGGCGGTCTCTCCGCCCTCGTCAGCAAGCTGTCCACGATGGAGGGACCGGGCGGGATCAACTACCTGAGCGTGCTGCCGGACTTCTCGAGCCACTGGGACCTGGCCGTGGCCGTCTTCATCATGCCGATCGCGGTCCAGTGGTGGGCGGTGTGGTACCCCGGGGCGGAGCCGGGCGGCGGCAGCTACATCGCGCAACGAATGCTGGCGTCGAAGTCCGAGAAGGACGCGCTCGGCGCGGTGCTCTTCTTCAACGTCGCCCACTACGTGCTACGGCCCTGGCCCTGGATCCTGACGGCGCTCTGCTCGATCCTCGTCTACCCGCAGCTGTCGGACATCCAGACCGCCTTTCCCAACCTCGACCCGAGCCTGCTGGGCCACGACATCGCGTTTCCGGCGATGCTGAAGTTCCTGCCGGTGGGCTTCGTCGGCCTGATGGTGGGCGGGCTGATCGCGGCGAACTCGTCGACGATCCTGACCCACCTCAACTGGGGTGCCTCGTACCTGGTCCACGATTTCTACCAGCGCTTCATCCGCAAGAACGCCCCCGAGAAGCACTACGTGCTCGTGGGGCGTCTCGCCACGGTCCTGCTGTTCCTGCTCTCCTCCGCCACGGTGTATCTGCTCGACACCGCCAAGGACGCCTTCGACGTGATCCTCCAGATCGGCGCGGGCACGGGGCTGCTCTACCTCGTGCGCTGGTTCTGGTGGCGAGTCAACGCCTGGTGCGAGGTCGTGGCGATGGTCAGCTCCTTCCTCGTCTCGCTGACGCTGCTGGTGCTCGCCAGGAACGGCGTGCACTTCAGCACTCACGTGGCGCTCCTCGTCACGATCGCGGTCACCACGCTGGGCTGGGTCGCGACGGCCTACCTCGGCCCGCAGACCGACCGCCAGGTGCTCGTCGCGTTCTACAAGAAGATCCGGCCGTTCGGCCCGGGCTGGCGGCGGATCCGCGAAGAGGCGGGCCTCGGCGAGGACTCGGCCAGGACAGCCGGGGACAACATCCCGCTCGCGCTCCTGGGCTGGGTGGCTGGATGCGCGACGATCTGGTCGTCGCTGTTCACGGTCGGCAACCTCCTTTACGGCCGCACGGGGGAAGCGCTCGCGTGCCTCGCGGTGTTCGCGGTCGCGGGCGTAGCACTCGTGCGCGTGATCAGCCGGCTCTGGCAGACGCCAGCCGCCGTGAAAGGCTAGCGCAGCCAGCCCGGCGACGCGCCCGCGCGCGTTGGCCGCCGGTTCGTCGGCCCGCGGCTCGACGCCCGAGGTTGAGCTCGATATAGAATCGCCGGATCAGGCCCAAGGAGGATCCCGTGAGTCTCGGCAAGCGCACCCTGGCTTCACTCGTCGGTTCTTCGTTCCTCGTCGCCGGTGCGTGGGGAGCGGCCCTCACGGCCGACCCGGCTCACCTCCGGCACGAGGCGATGGAGACGGTCCAGGAGTCGTTCAAGCCGCTGCGTGCGATCGCGGTCAAGGAAACCCCGTTCGACGCCGCGGTGGTGAAGAAGAACGCCACCACGATCCTGGAGAAGCTGAAGGAGGCACACGGCCTTTTCCCCGAGGGAAGCGGCGGGGGCGACTCGCGCGCCAAGGCCGAGATCTGGTCCGACCGCGCGGGCTTCGATACGGCCATGAAGAACGCCCAGGCGGCGGCGACGGCGATGGCTGCCGTGACCGACGAGGCGGCCTACATGGCCGCGATGAAGACGCTCGGCGGGAGCTGCAAGGCCTGCCACGACAAGTACCGCCTGCCGAAGCAGTGAGGCTTCCGTCCCGCCGCGCCACGGCGGCGATCGCCCTCGTCTCGGCGGTCGCCGCCTTTGTCTTCTGGGGGCTGACGCGTCCCGATCCGCTGCCGGCGTCCGCGATCCCGGCGCACACCGCGGACCGCGCCAACGGCGAGGTGCTGTATCACGCGGGGAGCTGCTTCGCGTGCCACAAGCCGCCCGACGGCGCCGCGAACCCGTCGCTTCCGTCAGGTGGGACGCCCTTCAAGACGCCGATCGGCGTCTTCTACCCGCAGAACCTCACACCTGATCCCGAGACGGGCCTCGGCCGCTGGAGGGAGGTCGACTTCGTCAATGCCATGACACGCGGGCTCGCGCCTGACGGCAGGCACTACTTTCCCGCCTTCCCGTACGCGGCCTATCGTGCGATGCCGATGACCGACCTCCTGGACCTGCGCGCCTACCTGCTGAGCCTAGAGGCGGTGAAGGCGGTGCATCCTCCTCACACCGTGCCGCAGCTCGGCCTCGCGCGTCGCGGCGTGGGCCTCTGGAAGCGGATCGCTCTCGCGCGCGCTCCCTTCCTGCCCGCAAGCGGAGGCAGCGACTCCTGGAAGCGCGGCGCCTATCTCGTGAACGCGCCCGGCCACTGCGGCGAGTGCCACACCCCCAAGAGCTGGCTGATGATCGAGGACCTGAACCGCTACATGTCCGGCGGCCCGCACCCGGGCGGCGAGGGGAAGGTGCCCAGCCTACGCGGGCTGCTCGCGCGCGAGAAGTACGAGGACGTCTCGAACCTCACGCTCGCGCTGCAGAACGGCGAGGAGCTGGGCTACGAAGATCTCTCGAGCGGAGGCATGGCGGCCATCCAGGAGAACCTCGCGAAGCTCCCCGAATCCGATGTCCGTGCGATCTCGGAGTATCTGCTGAGCCTGAAGTAGCGCTTCAGGAAGCCGTCGTGTCACGGAACGCGACAAGGTGCAGCACGAGCTCGTAGCGTCCCTGGTCCTGCCTCTCGAGCTCGATGCGCTCCAGGCGCAGCATCCGGGCGATCCTGGGCAGGCGACCCAGCAGCGCCACCAGGGCCGACGGAGCTCCCTGCGCGCGGAGGCTCACCGGCAATGTCGGGCCCTTCGAGCCGGAAGACAGCTCTTCGATCGAGACCTGGCCGAGTCCCTCCGCCGAAGCGAGGGCACGCAGGCGCTCGACGAGCGGAGCTGTGTCCCCGCTCGCCGGCCGGATCTTGTCGAGCAGGGCCAGCCGCTCCTGGAGCGCCTGCTGCTCGGCCTGGAACTCCGGGAGGCGGTCGGCGATCACTCGGAGCGCGGCGAGCTCCTTCTGCTTCGCCTCGAGCCGGCGCTCGGCCGTTTCGATCGTGGCGACGCGGTCCAGACGCACGACGGCCCAGTAGAACGCGAGCGGCAGGGCGGCGCCGGCGAGTGCCAGGACGCTGAATCGGAGCGAGCGCATCGGATCAGCGCTCCGGTGCCGGATCCGGGCTTTCCGGGGTCCGGCACAGCGGCTGCTCGATTGTGGCGAGGAGCCCGAAGCGGAGCCCCTTCCCGCCGGCGTCGCAGCTGCTCACGCGCACCGCGCGAGCCCAGGTCGCCTGGCGCACGGAGTCGGCAAGCGCCTTTGCGTCCGGCTCCGAATCGGCTCGAGCGACGATGGCGAGCGTGGTCCCGTCGAGTGCTATCGAGTCGACGAGAAGCGGCCAACGCTCGAGGGCGATGTCGGCCAGCACCGCGCCGGGGCAGCGCTGGCGCTTGCGCTCTTCCTCGATCCATCGCACCTGGGCTTCGAGGTGCGCCTTGCCCGCCTCGAAGGCGTCGACCTGGGCCCGGACCGGAGCGATCTCGCGCAGCTTCTGATCGACGACGGCGAGCTGCGCATGGGCGTCGGCCAATCGGCTCTGGTGAACCCGGTCGATCGCAGCGGCGACGAGCGCACCGGCTACCACGCCACCGAGCACTGCGGCCCGGCTGGAGCCCTTCATCGACCCGCCATCCGGAAGGACACCGTGGCCTCCTTCTCTCCAAACCCGTTCGGCTCGAGCCGGATCTGCGCGTGGCCTGCTTCGACGACCGACACGAAGCGCCGACCCGGGCAGGCCCGCGAATCCGCGGCTCCTGGCAACTGGGCGGGCCACTCGCGCTTCGGGGAAAGGGCACGCAGCGATCGAGCGCGCAAGACCAGGCGCGTGAGCTCGAGCTCGACGCGCAGGGCGGCCGTGCTGCGCGCGAGGCGCGGAATGAACGAGCTGGCCGTCTCACCGAACAGGCTCCAGGGCGCTCGCCGCGCCGCGGGCTGGGGCGGCTCCAGACCACACGCGTCGCTGCCGCCGGCCGCCGTGGCGTCCTGTGCTTGCGCCATCGCATGATCGGCCACCACGAGGCGCAGGTAGGGCTTCTCGAGCGGCCCCTGGACGTAGCGGTGGAAAGGAGTGGACGTCCGCCGCCTTTCCGCGGCGGCCTCGTCTACTCGCCCCTCGAGCGGAACGTGGCCGCCGCTCAGGGTGAGCCACAGTCCGCTCAACCAGCGCCGGGGGCCCTCGCCGATCGGCGCAGCTGCGTCCATCTCGAAGATCAGGCCGCGGATCGTGGTGAACGGCTTTCGCGCCTCGGCCAGGAGCTCGAGCGTCTCGCTGGAGAGTGCGCCCAACGGGCGCGTGTGGTCGTCGATCTCGTCCACCAGGCTCTCCCAACCCGGCGACACAGGGTCGAGAATCCGCAGAGCGCCGAGCAGCCGGCGGTCCTGGCTGAGGGCCAGCAGGCGCCCAAACGTGTCGGGCCGATCGCGGAGCGAAGCGGTCAACGTGGACGCGGCTTGAAGAGCCGTCGCGGCGCCCGCGGGATCGCCCGCCCGCATTCTCTCGAGTGCAGTCGTCACGACCACGGCGTGGAGCTTCATCGTCTGGAACGGTGAGTAAGCAACACCATCGTCGTCGGCCGGACCGCCCCAGTCGATCGGGCCACCCTCGAGGAGATGCTTCTCCACCGCGCGCGACGCCTCGTCCTCGAGAATCAGCCAGGCCAGGAGCTCTGTCGGGGCGGCAGTGAGCACGTCGTCCATCTGCCTGGACGTAGAGTCCACGAACGAGCTGAGCTTCGCCATTCCTGACTGGCTCGCCGGGTCCGGGCCCGGGCTCGCCGCGGCCTGGCCTCGAGCCCGGCCCAGGTGGATTCCCATCCCGGAAGCGAGCTTCACCAGCTCGAGGCCCGCTGCATTCGGGCCGACGCTCGTGGCCTGGACCGGCGGCACGGCCTTGGGAAGGGTCGCCGCCCACGCACGCTCGGCCTGGCCCTCTCGCCAGGTCGCGAGCACGTTGCCGCCCACCAGCCATGCCGCGAGAACACCAAGCTCGACGAGCAGGATCCGTCGCCACGGCATCGCGGCCGGCCACACCCGACGCACGGCCCCGAGAGCGAGGCCGATGATTCCGAGGACGAGGAACGCAAGCCCGAGCGTCAGCATCGTTGGCAGGCCTTCCGAATGAGCGCGATTCTACTCCGCCTCACCAGCCCGACGAGCAGGGGCTCCGGGGCTGTGGAGAACTCCTGAAAACTCGTTCCAGGACGAGTGGGTTGGGCGCCGCGAGCAGCCACCCCTCCGAAACGACCGTGGGCGCGTCGGCCGGCCGCGCGCGCAGCTCTGCGAGGTCGGTCCGGGCGTCGTCCTGGCGGCCGGCGGCCCCCAGGGCCCACCCCAGAAGACCGACGAAGAAGGCCCGCGACGCGTGACGGCGACCGCCTGCTCCGCCGTCGCGATGCCCTCCTCGAAGCGCCCCAGGGCGATCCGGGCCATGCACGATCCCCACAGGGCGAGTGTGTTCTCCTTCTCGAACGAGAGGGCGTCCTCCGGCGTATCCGTCGCCGCAACCGGCCTGAAGCGTACGACCGGCGCTGCCCCGGGCCGCCATCTGGCAGACCGAGATCGTAGGTCCGCTGGAGAACCAGTCGGCCCTCGGAGCTCGAGGAGCAGCATCAACTGAGCTTCTGGGACGCCCTCATCATCGCGGCAGCCGTCAAGGGCGGCGCCTCTCGGATCCTCCCGGAGGACATGAGCCCGGGTCGCATCATCTCCGGGGTGCGAATCGAGAGCCCCTCCGGGCCCGGCCGCTGATCGCGAGCGAACGGGCTCAGCTACCGCAGTGACCGTCCTCGGCGAGGAGGGCTTGAATCCGGGCCTCCAGCCGCCGCCCGCTCGGCTGCCCGGCGTGCACCTCTCCGATCTGTTGACCCCGGATGCGCCCGCAGAGATCCACGAGATAGACCGTGGGCCAGTACTCGTTCCGCAGCGCGCGCCAGTAGTTGTGGTCGGAGTCGAGAAGGTGCGGGAAGTCGAGGCCCAGCTGCTGCGCATGGGCGGCGACTGCCTCCTTGCTACGTTCGTGCTCGAACTCGGGCGTGTGGATCCCGAGGGCCGTGAGCCCTCGTCCCGCGTAGCGTGTGGCGGTCTCCCTGACCCAGGGAGCGGTGCGCGTGCAGTTGACTCAGCCGAAGGTCCAGACGAAGAGGAGCGTCACCCGGCCACGGAGCTCTTCGAAGCTCACCGGCTTCCCCACCCAGCCTGACGTCTCGCGGGGCAGGGGCGGGGCGAGTGGCGCTTCTTCGCCCGGGACAGCGAGGGCAGAGCTGGAGGCGAGAATGGCGAACGCCGGCAGCAGGGCTCGGAGCCTTCGTCTCACGACCGGTTAAAACGCCAGCGGCGCCGGGAGCATTCCCCGGCTGTGCCGAGGACCTCCGGCGTTCGACCAATCTGGATCCTCCGAAAGCGGCCCATCCCGCCCGCACCGATCGCAGCTGTGATCCGGTACTGGGTCTGGCCGATCAGTGTTGGGCTCCCGTCTGGAGCACGATCGGCGAGGACTCCGCCTCGCCGACCAGGATGCTCGCTAGAAATCGCTGCCCGTCCGCCGTCGCGTCGTAGGGAGTGGCTCCCCCCAAGATGGGAAGGCGCAGCCCAGGGTTCTGGAAGAGCGGCCGGGCGGTCCCGGGCTCGAGCCCGCCCGCGGTGAGGGCGATTGGGGCCACGACGAGCCTGCGGTCCGGAGTGAGGTAGAAGAGCTCCTTCCCGTCGCCTCGCCAGACGGGTTAGGCGCCCCCGCTCGTGGAGACCTGCCATTTCAGAGGCGATGCGGGGAAGGTCCGAATGAAGACCTCGGAGCTGCCGGACTCGTCGGACGCGTAGGCGAGGAAGCGTCCATCGCGCGAGAACGCCGACCCCCACTCCTCGGTGGGCGTCTCGGCGAACGATGAGCCGCCCGTCGGGGGAGTAGAGGCCGCGCAGCTGGTTTCCCGCGCCGAAAGTCACACGCGTCGCGGCATCCAGCACGAAGAGCGGACCGGTGTCGCGCGCCGGGTCTGTGATGTGCACCAGGACGCGGCGGTCGTCCGGGGAAAGCGCCACGCCCCCGAGGATCGCAGGCGGCCCCACCGTCCCGAGCCGCTGCCCCTGGCGGTCGAGCCACGTGAGCTGGCTCCTGGCGCGGTCCTCGGCCACGGGCACCGGCTCGCCGGAGACCGCCAGGGTCCGGCGGTCGAGGGCCTGGCGAGGAGCGTCGTCTCGCGCACGAAGTAGAGCTGACCGCGGGCGAAAACGCCCCCCCTGCTGGACTCGACGAGCCGGGTCCGCAGGCTCCCCTCGACGGACCCCACCTCGATCGCGAGCCGGCCCGGCGGCTCGCTTGCGGCTCATGAAGAGAAAGCGTTTGCCGTCGGGCAGGAAGCGCGGCCAGCGGTGCGAGGTCTCTTGTGCTGCCGCGTCGAGCGTCGTCACCGGGGCGGCATCTCCTCCCGAAGCCGGGACGCGGAAGATCACGCCGCCCTCCGGGGCGAAGACGATGAAGTTCTGCGAGCCCCAGCTCCCTCCTCGATGCTCCGGCGCGTCGGCGAGCTCGCGCCTCCAGGGCGTCGAGGGAGCGGACGTAGAGCCTTGTCTGGCCGTCGGCGCCGGCCGCCGTGAAGACAAGCTGTCGCCCGTCTTGCGAGAGGTCGATGGGGCCCGACGACGCCGTGCCGGAGGGGGGAAGCACCGCGAGTTTCAGCGCCCGCGGGGGTTCGCGGGCTTGAGGTCGCGGTGGACGATGCCCGGGTGGTTGAGCGAGGCGAGCAGCCGCGCCTCGCGCTCGAAGCGGGCGAGCCGCTCGGGATCGGAGGCGAAGGCCTCGGGCAGACGCTTGAGCGCAACTTCGCGCCCGAGCTTCGTGTCCGTGGCGCGGTACACTTCGCCCATCCCGCCCGCACCGATCGCAGCGGTGATCCGGTAATGAGTCAGGGTGCCCGATCACGAGGGGCCGATTCCACTCCCCGCCGGGGCCGCGATCCGGTCGATGTGGTCGATGCCCGCGATCTTGCGGATGTGGTCGATGTGGTCGGCCGCAGCGCTGCCAGCGAGCTCCTCGACGTCGATCCGGGGCGCTCGACGAACGGGACCGTTCCTGGCCTTGCTGGTCTTGGCCTGGGTGCTAGAATGGGCTCGCCAACTCACCAAAAACCTGATCCAGAGAGGGGGCCGTCGTGAAACTCTACGACTCGGTCGCGCTCATCCTCAAGCGAAAGGGATCGGAGGTCTGCTCCATCTCCCCTCATGCCACCGTCTACGAGGCTCTGGAGAAGCTCGCTGAAAAGAATATCGGAGCCCTAGTCGTCATCGACGGCACCGATCTCGTTGGGATCCTCTCCGAACGGGACTACGTACGCAAGGTGATCCTCAAGGGCCATTCCTCGAAGCAACTGAAGGTCAGTGAGATCATGTCGAGCCCGGCGGTCACCGTGGACTTGAAGGCCACGATTGACGAGTGCATGCAGCGCATGACGGACAGACGTTGCCGCCACCTGCCGGTCGTGGAGGGGGGCAAGCTCGTCGGAGTGGTCTCGATCGGGGACCTGGTCAACTGGATTATCACGGCGCAGGATGAGACGATCCATCACCTTGAGGACTACATCACCAATAAGTACCCCGCCTAGAGCGCATCCACGGATACCGGACCAATCGATCGGCTCATGGCCATCTCTGCGGGACAGCTAGCCTTCTACTATCTTGCGGCCGCCAGCGTCGCGAGCGCGATTCTGGCCGTGACCCGCAGAAACCCCGTCCATAGCGCGCTCTGGGTTCTCGCTCTGTTCCTGCACGTAGCCGGGATCTTCCTGCTCGTGGGCGCCGAATTCCTGGCGGCCGTGCAGGTCATCGTCTACGCGGGCGCCATTCTGGTCTTCTACCTGTTCTTCCTGATGCTCCTCGACCTGCCCAGCGAGGCGGCGGGGCCGCGATTCGGCGCTCATTGGCCGCTCGGCGCCGCCGCCGGGTTGGCTTTCGCGGCCGTGGCCTGGTACGCGCATGGAGCGGAGCTCGCGCCGACTCCTGCGCTCACGGCAGCCGAAGACCCCTCGGCAGGGACTCTCGCGGCGGTCGGAATGGTCCTCTTCACCCGCTTCGCGCTGCCCTTCGAGATCGCATCCCTCATCCTCCTCGCCGCCATCGTGGGCGCGGTCGTGGTCGCCCGAAAGAGCGAGTCCTGATGGTGCCGGTGGGCGCCTATCTGGCGCTGAGCGCGGTCCTCTTCGGGATTGGCCTGATCGGCTTTCTCGGCCGGCGCAACATCATCCTCATGCTCGTCTCCGTCGAGATCATGCTCAATGCCGTCAACGTCAGCTTGGCGGCGTTCAGCCATCTCATGCAGGACCCGCGCGGCCAGATCCTGGCGCTGTTCGTGATCGCCGTGGCAGCAGCCGAGGTGGGGGTCGGTCTGGGGCTCGTGATCGCACTGAGTCGGAACCGGCCGGGAGCGAGCGTCGAGGACCTGACCCAGCTCAAGTGGTGACGCCAGAATGGACCCGGCAGCCGTAGGCTCCGTCAGACCCCTCCTGGCGATTCTCGTTTCGGCGGTGGGCGCGCTGCTCATCGTTCGCACCGGCGAGCAGCGGGCCAATCTGAGGGAATCCTGGTCCATCGCCGCCGGCGTCCTGCAGCTCGCGATCGTGGCCTCCATGATCCCGGAGGTCCTGGCGGGCCGCACGCTGCGATGCGTCCTGTTCCAGATCCTTCCCGGCATCGAGCTCGCGTTTCGGGTCGATGCGTTCGGCCTCGTGTTCGCCATCGGGGCATCACTTCTCTGGATCGCGACGTCGTTTTACTCGATCGGCTACATGCGCTCTCTCGAGGAGCACGCGCAGACTCGCTACTACGCCTGTTTCGCCGTGGCGCTTTCCGCCACGCTGGGTGTCGCCTTCTCCGCCA
>Ga0247727_10001509_pt1 | contig 55151 bp, 58 predicted proteins | sample WisWelCaveWW1625_FD_202498 | JGI IMG/M metagenome (GOLD analysis project Ga0247727, IMG submission 202498) | Biofilm microbial communities from Wishing Well Cave, Virginia, United States - WW16-25 | ecosystem: Environmental > Aquatic > Deep subsurface > Groundwater > Cave microbial mat | place... | reverse complement strand
CTGATTATAGCAACTTTCTAACTCCTGTCAAGCGAGAGAGATAGGCTGCTATCGGCTATCCGGACGCCAAGCGGTGCGACCATAGCCGATCCATTCATTACAACGGGTCGAGACCACTCTGCTCGAACCGCGCCCACTTGGACGGCGCGAACGTCTCGTCAAACACCTGCTCAATCGCCTTCCCTGCCGCCAGACGCTCGAGAAACAACCGAAAGCGACCGGCACCGTATCGCTCGATCAGCATCTCAACAGCCCACCGCGCCTGCACGTACACCCGCTCCAAGTCGTCGCGATCGGACGGACGCACAAACCGCTGGTCGAGCCATTTCAACGGCACCCGGTTCGTGCCGGACTGCACCCCACGCAACAGCTCCTGCTGGCGGCTGGTCAACGTATGGGCAGGCTCCTGCAGCTGCGCGAAGCCTTCATGAATCCAGACCGGAATCCGCGCCCCGTAGATTTCCGTCAGAAACGCGTGCGCCAGCTCATGCGCAATCAACGCCTCCACACGCTCTGCGCCGATCTCATCGAGACGCAGACGGATGCGTCCATCGTACAACCCGAGCGCCCAATCCCGACGACCAGCCATGCGCTCAAAGCTCCCGACGTCGTAGAGGATCACCGTGAGCTGGCTGGGCGCCCTGCCGAATGTCGCCGATAACCGAGTATGCGCCTGCTCCAACAGCGTGCCGAGTCGATCCACCCATTGACCGTGCTCCGCCCGCTCGAACCGAATCTGAAAATGCTCCGTCCGGCTACTCGTGAAGACACGCTCCACGCGCATATCGAGCTCAGCCTGAGTAATACGCTGCGACACCAACTGCCACGCCTGCGCTGGCACATCACCGTGCGCCCGCTTCCAGCACGCCACCGCCTTGGACAAGTCGCTGCGGGTGACATAGTAGAAATCCCCCAACCGCACCAGTGCCGGCCCGTTCGACGGATGGAGCGCCACAGCTTCCTCCAACATCGCCACGGCCCGATCGAGCTGCCCCTGCTGCTCCAACTGCGCGGCCCAATCCGTCAGCACTCCGGAGAGATTCGTGCGGAACTTCTTGTCGTCGGGGGCAAGCGCGCTGGCCTGGCGGAGAAGCCGGACGCTCTCTTCGAGTCGCCCGGCCTTCGCCTCGAGCACGCCACGATTGTTGAGGCTCGTGGGATTCTGGACCGAACTCTCTGCACTAGGCAACGGCGCCTGCGATGGCTCACGCTCTGCCATCGCCGCGCCGCTGCAGATGACGGCGATCGCCGTTACTCCAGCAAGAGTCACTGCGCGCAGACTCACCGCTACCATCCTCTCGCCTGGTACAGTCGCCGACCCCTCGACGACGATCTGTGAAGGATGTCCTCTTCGTCCGTCTGCGGATTGGAGCGGTGACGTGATGCGCTCAGGGTCACAACTCTCGAATAATCCGGTCGAGATGCTCAAGATCGGCAGACTTGCAGACGTAGCGATCGACACCGCTCTGCAAAACCTCCGCTGCCGCCTCTTCGGGATCGGATGCGCTGAGGACGATGACGCGCAGCTTCGGATCAAACTGCCTGAGCGCCTTGAACGTGTCAATCCCACTTAGCCCCGGCATGTTGTGATCCAGCAGAACGACATCCGGCCGAAACTCGCTCGCGATCTCCAGAGCCTCGTCGCCGCTCCGCGCCGTGCGTACCTCGTAGCGTTTGTCCTTGAAGAAAAACTCGAGCACCATCCGGATATCGTCCGAATCATCAACAATCAACAACTTGCGGCGGCCGTCGACCGGCCCTCCATCCGACCGGCTCATGTCTTCCCCTTCACCGCTTCCGCCGCACCTTCAGGACGGTCGGGCGGCGCCTCAACGGGCAGCGCGAACGCAAACGTCGTCCCCTGCTGCTCCTGACTCGTCACCCAGATTCGACCTCCGTGCAACTCCACGATCTCCTTGGCGATCGCCAGACCCAATCCCGTCCCCGCCATATCGGTCGGCGCACGAGCCCCCACCTGCCGGAACTTCTGAAAGAGCTTCGAGATGTCTTCCTTGGCGATACCGATCCCGGTGTCGGTCACGCTGATCTCGACGTCCCGACCGCCCTCGGCCAATGCGGCCGCGACGGTGATCCTCCCACGCTGCGACGTGAACTTCACCGCGTTGCCCAGCAGATTGTACAGCACCTGCGTGATGCGGTCGGCATCGATGCTGAGCACGGGAAGGCCCGGCTGAATGCGCTGCTCCATCGTGATGGACTTCGCCTGAGCCCACGCTGTCAACACCTCGCACGCTCCGCTGATGACACCGTCGATTGATACCGGCTGACGGTTGAGCGTCAGCTTCTTTGCCTCAAGCTTCCCCACATCGAGCAGATCATTGATCAAACGATTGAGCCGCTCCAGATTTCGCGTGGCATTGGAGAGGAACTGCTGCTGGGTGTCCGAGAGCGGCCCGGCGGTCTGGTTCAACATCACGGCCAGCGAATGCTGCACCGCCACCAGCGGTGTGCGTAACTCATGCGTCACCTTCGAGACAAACTCCGACTTCAACCGATCCAGATCCCGCTGTTTGGTCACATCGGTCAGCACCGACACCATCCCGACGGTCTTCCCGCTCTCGTCCTCGATCACCGCGTTGCTGGCCCGCACCACCTTGCGGGTGCTGCTCAACTTCGCCGCGAGCTCGATCTCCTGCCCATCCTGCCCGGGCGCCAGCTTCGCCAGCGAGATCACCTGCTCATCCTTGACTTCCTCGGTCAGCGGCCGACCAAGCTTCTCCTCCCGCGTCTTGCCCAGCAGCCGTTCCGCCGCCGGATTGATGAAGATCACGCGCCCCTGGTTGTCCACGACGACCAGACCTTCCGCGATGCTCCGCATCACGGACTCCGTCTGCCGCTTCTCCGCCAGCGTGACTTCGTATTGCTTGCGGGCCACATGCTCCGAGTGCTTGGCCTCTTCCAGCGACACGCCGTATTGCTGCACCAACTCCCGACGGACCGCGCTGACCTGGGCGCTCACGACCTGCGCCATCTTCCGAGAGATGGTTTGGGCCACCTCCTGACTCCGACGATCAGCCGCCCCCAGCGGCTTCATCTCATGCAGGATCGACGGCACCCAGGCGTCGTCACCAGATGCAGCCGAGCTCGCCCATGCCGCGTCACTCGGCTGCATCTGCCCCGCGCTGCTCGTCCGCTTCGCCCCCTGGTACAACCAGATGGCCACGGCGGAGGCGAACACACCCGTGAAGAAAAGAACCCACACGCGAGCTTCCGTGATGCCGCTGACGCTGAGGATGACACCGAATGGAAGAGAGAAGACTCCCGGGAGGAGAGTCATGAGGCCTCGATGGTCCGCGAACGCATGGGAACACCCCTGGAGCCGGGCACCGGCTGCCGTTGGGTCCGCCACCAGCTAGCGGTACCGCTCATCATCTTTGCAACACTACTCTCATCAACTCAACCGATGGCTCTCGCCTCATGCGCCCAATGATGCGCGGTCAACTCACTTGCACTGATTCAGATCGATCATCACACAGCAACCTGGCACGGATTATAGCAGATTTTCCGTGCGTGGCATCGTCACAGCACCAGCACACAGCACAATATGACCGCAGCCGGATGACAGCACACGTGGGATGCTATTGAAGTCTTCCCTCTGTCTCAACTGAGCGGTAGATACCCCCGGGCATGCCCGGGGAATCCAGAGCGGCGAATAGCTACGGTATCACCGGCGCCTCGGGCCTCTCCATCCCTTTCAACAAACACGACCCACTAGCGCTCACGGCACTATCGACTTCACAGTGCACACCGTTCACGCCAGCCGCGGGGAAGGTAACATAACGACCCCGCGTTATGTTGCCCCAGCCCGTCGTGCGTCGTGAGGGTTCGTCACGAGACGACGGAGGGACATGTAGCGTCGAGGCGCGCGACCGAGGGGCGCGGAGGCGTCCTCGGTGATAGAGGACGTCGAGCACGCCGAGGGAGCGCAACGACGCCGATGCGTGGCCATCCAGCGGAAGAGTAGAACCCTCAGGCGCATGACGGGCGCCAGGGCGCTCGCGACGGGGTGAGGCAAGGGCACGGTCCGAGAATGGGCCCATTCTCGGACAGGCGGCGGGAGCGTCCGCTAGGACCACGCGAGCGGTGGAGCGCGCGACCGCGAGCGTGCCCGACACCCTCGCCACGGCACAGCAGAAGCGTCCGACGTGGAGGCTCGGCACGAGCGCCCACGTCGGCACCACCGCACGGTGTCAGGCGGTGGTGAGCCCCCGCCAGGTGTACGGCGGGGTGCTGTGGCGTGGCAGGAACGGAGGGGCGGACGCCGCCGATGTGCCCGGTCCCGAGCGAAGGCCTCTCCGAACCCTGCGCCCTCAGCGCAGGCAAGAAGCCATCGCGAGGGATGCCGAATCCCCGGAGCCGCTTCCCCGCGGAAGCGCCGTGGGATCTTTGACAACAAGCCCGATACTGATGAAGCACGTCAGTCAACCAGCCGACCCACGGATGTGTTGCGGATTAAGCGGATGACTGACGCTGTTGGCGATGAAGCCAAGCGGTGAACTGCTGCTCGAGCCACCGGTAGCGATGCTCGGTGAGCTTCCCTGCGGCGCACAACCGACGCGCGGTCGCGAGCAACCGCTCGATATCCGCCGCCAGGCGTCGCGCGAGCGCGCGGCTCATCGCGCACCAGCCCAGAGGCGAACGACGCGCTGGAAGCGACACCGCGAACACCGCAGCCACCAGCGCTGGTGACGCGCTGGAGCACCAGCGCGGCGCTCCAGCGCGGTCTGCTGCAGAAGCATCCGCTGCCAGCGGTGGCCGAGCACGAGGCAGACCGCGAGGCGCATGGCGGCGCGCGGTGTCCAGCAGCGCGTCGCACCCGGGCGCTCAATGGAGCGAGCGCTCCCCGCGGCTAGCGGCCGCTGCCAGCAGCTCCATACCCGCAGGAGCGCACGCGACAGCCATGGCCAGCGCGGGCGAACCGCAACGAACAGGATCCCGCGAGCCGGAACGTAGCGGGACGCGACGGCCCAACCGGCACGCTCCAAGTTCTGGATCCACAGTCCGGCCAGATCCGGGAACGGCGTGCGGATGCACTGAAGACCCGGGCGGCTCATCACGCCGCCTCCTGGTAGCCGCAGCCCTCGGGCGCGGTGCACGCGAGCGTCAACGTACCACCGCACTCCCCCTGCCACTGGAGCGTCTGCTCACAACTGGGGCATCGGCGCTCCAGCGCCCAGACCACCGCCATGTCCCCGCCCCTACCTGCCGTCTCCTCGCGTCGCTCGACCATGCCGTCCTCCTTTCGCTGGTTCACCCGGACACGGCGGCCGGTGCGCATCCCAAGCCGCAGCGAACGGAGGATGGACGAGCGATGGCGGTGCCAGACGGCAGGCAGGGGCGAGATGGAAGGTGGCGTGCGAGCGGTGGAACGGTGGGGATCAAGGCGAAACGGTGCGGCGGCTGGACGGCCCCGAGCGGTGGCCTCTCCGGGCCCCGCGCCCCAGCGCGGGCGAGGAGCCACCGCGAGGGGCGACCACAGAATCAATCTACAGGTAGAAATGGAGAGCAGATGGCGGGTTTGTTAGCACAGTGTTAGCACGGAGCCAAAACGGCCTCCCGGGTCTCCCCGAGAGGCCGTTGTAACTCATTCATTACCAGTAACAAAGAATGGAGCCCACGAGAGGACTTGAACCTCCGACCCGCGGTTTACGAAACCGCTGCTCTACCAACTGAGCTACGTGGGCATGAATAACCGAATATTATCTCGATAGCTCGACCTGCGCCATCCGATACCAGACTCATCACGACTGTCAGCCATCCATGAACAGCACTACAGCAGCACACCGAGCCATCCTGAAAAGCGACAGTACGATATCACGGCTTGTCGAATATCGTCAAACCCTCCGCGCAGACTGAATCCCCGGATGGCACCGATGCTTCTTCTCGACGACAAAGAAAGCTAATTTTCCTGGCAGCCACTCTAGGCAACCTCACATCCAGATGCTATAGTTGTCGCGGCGTCACGTACGGCGATCAACGACCACCGGACGAATCAAGGCCTGGCCTCGTGTAACGAGGCACCGGCGAGGGCGACCAAAAGTCCCAGGGGTCGTAGCCGGTGACGTCGCACCAAAACAAACGGTCGCCCTCAGCTATCTTCTCGATAGCGAAACACACACCAGCCACTCTTCCCTCAAGGGTGGCTGGTGTTCTGTTATCAGCCACCTCCACCTCAAACACCCGCACCCGCTCAACGTAGATTTGCTACGATACCGATGGTGAGGCACGCTTGGCCGCGAGCAACGCGTTGACCGTAGCAACAACCTCGGTCAACTCAAACGGCTTGCTCACAAACGCATCGGCCCCGGTTTTGGATGCCCACTCACGATCTTCGATCTCCACCGATGCCGTGAGCATCACCACAGGAATGCTTGAGGAACGCTGATCGCTTTTCAACATCTTGCAGATCGCGTGACCATCCAGCCGAGGCAGGTGCAAATCCAACACGATCAACGACGGCTGCTGGTCGCGTGCCATCTGCAATCCCTGCAAGCCATCCGTCGCCGAGATCACTTCGAAACCTTGCATGGTCAACGCCTTTGCCAGCACATGCACGATCTGTGGCTCATCATCCACGATCAGAACGCGCGGCTTGATTGCTCCTGACTTCAACGACTCAGATTCCGCTACTGACACCCTTGCCAACCTTTCCTCAATGCCACCACGCTATGCTGGGATAAATAGCAAATCGGCGGGCGCGAACAACCTGACAAGACATGAAGAACACGAGAAGAGGTCGTTCTCATCTCAACCCACTCACAAAGATGGTGCCGAGGCCCAGAATCGAACTGGGGACGCCAGGATTTTCAGTCCTGCGCTCTACCGGCTGAGCTACCTCGGCGTTAAAACCCGTGGATCGTCGCTCGTGAATCGTAATTCGTCCAAATCCAGTCTCTGAGTGATGAGCTCTAGCCCATGATTGCAAAAATCAGCCAACCACCAGACACGCCGAGACTCAGAAGCTCGGTTCAGAACACCTCACACAGCACTAGCGGGCGACGCGAAGAATCTTGACGAAAATCTTCTCGGCCAGCGAGAGATTCGGCAGCAGGTTCCGACGACACTTCACGGAGAGCTGCACCGACCGCTCCGTCATCTGCTCCACCGTCACGCGCACGTCGCTCTTCTGCACCTCGCCGATGATCAACCCGGCTTCCCGATCCTGCCCCGTCACCGCGCCCATGTCGGAAACCGCGGCGAGACTCGCCTGCCACATCGCCTCGAACGGCCGATCGGCATTACCCTGAATCGTATCCTTGCTGATCGCGTAGCCGCCCAACGCCCCCGCGCCGATCAACGCCACTGCACATCCGGCGCTCGACAACAGCGCTCCGACTACCAGCACCGCCGCCGACCGCCGCCCCACCCACTGTCTGATTGTCATGCCACCGACTCCAGTTCCACGCGGAGAATCCGGTCGAGCCGGAACGTCCGCTCCTCGTTGCGCAAGTGGCAGAACGCCACCAGATAACTCCCCTTCGCCTCCATCCGCAACTCCAGCGGTGTCAGCTGTCGCTCCGTCGATTGGCCATCGCTGGCCAGATAGCTGACGGTAACCTTCGTTCCCGCTCCGATCGCCCGCTGGATCGACGACGCCGTCTGCTGCTCCTGCTCGCTCAGCGTGACCGCCGTGGCCGCGCGCTGCTGCGCCAGCCCGACAAAATCACCCACGCGCCGTATCCCCTGCTCCCGCGCCAGTGGCAGCAATCGCAGCAACGCCTCCGCCGCCACCATCGCATCCTGCAACGCTCGATGCTGCTGGGGAAAGTCGATCTGGAAGTGTCGGGCAACGTTCCATAGCGGGTAGCGCCCCAGCTGCGGCAGACATCGCTTGGCCAGCAGCAACACATCGATGACCGGCCCCGGCTCCTGAAACAGCACCGTTGTCCGCTCCAGCTCCCGATTCAGGAACCCCATGTCGAACGGCGCATTGTAGGCCGCGATCGCCGAACCCTCAATAAACGATAGAAACTTCGGCATCACAGATCCCATCGTTGGCGCCGAGCGCACCATATCGTTCGAAATATGGTGTACCGCGTACGCCCCTCCGTCGATCGGAATCTCCGGATTCACCAAACTCTCAAACGTCTGGCCCAGCACGCCATCGGTCACCTTCACCGCCGCCAACTCGCAGACACGCGCCCCCTGCGACGGCTCCATGCCGGTCGTTTCGACATCCAACACGACAATGCTGATCGCTTCTATCGGCTTATCTAACACTACCTCATTCCATATCTTGTGAACGCCTGATTCCTAACTATACTGGCGCGTATCTTAACAACCACGCCGTCAAAGGTCAACGGTGGAGCAAAACCAGCTCGAGCTTCGAGCCACGAGACTCGAGGAGGGGTGATTTTCGACCCTCGACTTTTGACCTTCGACTAGAACAAGGTCCACTGCATAGGTCAAAGGTCACGGGTCGAAGGTCAAAGGTCGTCTGCCGACTCGCTCTTGCACTCGAGCTTTGCAACTCGTAGCTCGCGGCTCGAGTCTCGCGTCCGGGTTTCATGCCGCGTGATATAATGCGCCCGCACTGCCGCCGAGACAACGATGAGCAAGCCGACGAAACCCACAACTCTGAGCGCCCGTCTCACCCAACAGCTCCATCGCTACCGTTGGCTGGTGCTCGGGCTATCGCTGGTGCTGAGCGCCGTGTCCATCCGTTACACCCAACAGCACATGGGCTTCGTCACCCGGCGCAGCGAGCTCGTCGAAGCCGACGATCGTTACAAGCGCCTCTACGAGGCGTACGAGCGGGAGTTTGGCGACACGGAAGACCTCGTCGTTGCCATCGAAAGCGATGACCCGGCACGCAACCGCGCCTGCACCGACCGACTCGTCCACCTCCTCACCGAAGCCTCAGCACCGATCAAGCATGTCCGCGCCAGCATCGATCTCAGCACCCTCAAGCAGAAAGCGCTCCTCTTCGCTTCCACGGACACGCTGGAGCAGATTCAGGCGATGCTGCAGCCGGTCGCCCCAATCCTCGGCCCTCTCTCCGAATCACCTCATCTCTACGAGATCTTCGCCGCCATGCGCCAGCAGCTTCGGCGTGGGCGCGCATCAGCAGAGGCCGCCGGCCTACCCACCGATCGTCTGGCGTTGCTCAACACCCCATCCTTGATCGTGCAACAGATACAGACGGTGCTGACCGAGCCGACGACTGCCTCCCCGCTGTCACCCTGGGACGAGCTCTTCGGCGGCGGCGAACGGATGCCCGAAGATTTCATCCGCTACAACACACTCGATGACGGACGGATCTACGTGGTGCTGATCGAACCGGCGACCGACGACAGCGGCTTTACCCCTTACGAGCACGCGATCGTCTCGGTTCGCACGATACTGGAGCGTCTGCGCGCTGAATTTCCGGACCTCACCATCGGCCTCACCGGCCAACCGGTGCTCAACCAGGACGAGTTCCTCAGCGCCCAGCGAGACAGCGCCAGAGCCAGCTGGCTCTCGCTCATCGGCATCGCTCTCCTCTTCATCATTGCATTCCGGGAGGTCATCCGTCCCGCCATCACCATCGGCTGTCTGCTGATCGGCATGAGCTGGACGATGGGCTTCGCCACGTTGACGGTCGGTCATCTCAACATCCTCTCGGTCACCTGCACCGTCTTCATGATCAACCTCGGCATCAGCTACGGCATCCACCTGCTCGCTCGCTACGAAGAGGAGCTCGTAGGAGGTCGCGCGCCGCTGGCGGCGATGACGGCGACGTTCGACCACGCCGGACCGGCCATCCTCGTCTCGGCCATCACCATGGCGGTGGCATTCTTCACCATGTGCCTGACGCAGTTCAAAGGGATCGCCGAGCTGGGGATCATCTCCGGCAGCGGCGAGCTCCTCTCCGCCTTCACGATGCTCACGGTGCTCCCCTGCTGCCTCCTCTGCCTCAAACCGTTTCGCAGTCGCATCCTCTTCGGTAACTATCAGACCATGCACCCGCATGCCAACGATCCAGCCCGTCGAACGCGCAACGCCCGCCGCTGGCTGCTCGCCGCGCTGCTGATCACCGCCGCTCTCGTCTGGCGAGCCGCCGGTCGCCAGTTCGACTACAACTTGCTGAACCTCCAGTCCGCCGATCTCGAGTCGGTGCAGAACGAGCTGAAGCTGATCCACGCTTCCGGCGATGAGGCGCTGTTCGCCGTCCTGACCGTTGACTCGGTCGAGGAGTTGCGTCAGATAGCTGAGAAAGCAGAGCAACTGCCCTCGGTGCGGCGCGTCGACAGCATCGTGCCGCTGCTCCCGTTGCATCAGGAAGAGAAACTCGCCATCATCCAGCACATCCAGGCGATGCTAGAGCATGTGGACACGGCTCAACGCGCCGACCACGTAGACGTCCCGCGACTGCGCCGCACCCTCGGCCAGCTCAAGCGCGATCTGGAGCTTGGCGCCTGGTATGTCCGACGACGCGGCACCACGGAGATTCAGCAGCGCCTGCAACGGCTCGCCGGAGAGATCGAGACGCTCCTGCATCGATTGGAAGCGAACGATCCGGCGGCCACGGCCATCCGATTAGCCAGCTACCAACACACCGTCTTCGGCGATCTCTGGGCGAAGCTGGCGCTCCTGAAGACGCCGACGGCCGGCAGCCCCGTGCGACTCGGCGATCTGCCGCCATCGCTGCGCGACCGTTACATCGGACGCACCGGCAAGTTTGTCCTGCGTGCCTATCCGTCCGCCAACATCTGGGAACGCCCGGCGCTCGCCGCGTTCATCAACGATCTACGCAGCGTCTCACCCGACTGGACGGGTACGCCGGTCAACATCTACGAGTACACCGGTCTGCTGAAACGCAGCTACGAACGCGCCGGGTGGTACGCGTTGCTGACGATCGCCGTCATCCTCTGGCTGCACTTCCGGCAACTGCGGCTGGTGTGTCTGACGCTGACGCCGCTCCTGCTGGGCGTCCTCTGGATGGTGGGACTCATGGCGTGGTGCGGACTGTCGTTCAACGCCGCCAACATCATGACGCTGCCGCTGGTGCTGGGATCGAGCGTGGACAACGGCGTGCACATCCTGGAACGGTTCCGCGAAGATCCGGACATCGCCATCATCAAAACCGGCGCCGGCCGCAGCATCGTGCTCGTTTCACTGGTGACCATGATCGGCTTCGCCAGTCTCGCCACGGCATCGCACCGCGGCATCGCCAGTCTCGGCATCATCATGACGATCGGCACGGCGGCCACCGCCCTCTCGGCGCTAGTAATCTTCCCGCCGCTCCTCTATTTGATCCACCGGCAGACGCCACTCACCGCAAAGGCGGACGTGGTGAGGCGGACGTGATAGAACGGGCGTGGAGAAGCGGCGTGATGAGGCAGACATGAGAAGACGGACGCGGAAGAACGAACGTGTTCACGCCCGCGTTACCATATCCGACTTACCACGACCGATCTCCCACGTCGTTTTATCACGTCTGCCCCATCACGTCTGCTCTTGAACCTCTCGCACCGCAGCGCGAAGGTCGAACTCGGGACGGGCACCGATCTGCTCGACGATGAGCCCTGCGACATGCGACGCCACCCGGCCGCACCGTTCCAGATCCCAGCCGCGGCACAAACCGTATAATACGGCTGCCGCATAGAGGTCGCCAGCACCGGTCGTATCGACCGCCTTCGACCGACGCGCCGCCACACGCACCAGCCGCTCCCCACGCTGCAACAGCGAGCCATGGCCGCCGCATTTGACGACGGCCACCTCGACGCGCTCCGCCAGCCGACGCACCGCCTGCTCCGCTGGCAGCTCCGTCAGCGCCATCGCCTCCTCCTCGTTGGCGAACAGCACTCCGGTACGATGCTGCACCACATCCTCGACAAACGCGCGATTGCGCCGCACGACGCCTGGATCGGCCAGATCGACCGACACCATCACGCCGTACCGCTGCGCATACCCCATCGCCCGCTCCGCCGCCTTCCGCAGCGTTGGCGCATCAAAGAGATACCCCTCCAGGTGCAGAATCGACGACTGCCGGATCTCTTCCTCCAGCACCTCCTCCTCCCGATACGAGAGGGCCGCGCCGAGGTGCACCGCAAACGTCCGCTGACCATCCGGCGTGATGAACGCGATTGCATGTCCTGTCAACCCATCGGCCCGACGCCGCACGCCGGATCGCACACCGTCCGCCACCAGCGCCTGCTCGAACCGATCGCCATACCGATCAGCCCCGACCGCGCCATGAAACGCCGCGGTGCCACCCAGCCGCGCCACGCCAGAGATCGTGTTGGCACAACTCCCACCCGGCATGATCTTCATCGACGGCTTGCCAGCCTGCAGCCGGTCGAGCGTCGCCCGAGCCGTTGCCTCATCCACCAACCGCATCTCCCCCTTCGCCAACCCCGCCAGCACCAGCTCCGCCTCGTCCACCTCCGCCAGGAAATCGACCAGCGCGTTCCCAATCCCCAACACGTCGTACGTTCGCTTTGTCATTTGCCTGCCGTCACTCCCTCGCCCGCTCTTCCCGCTTCAACTCAACTCATCAATGGGGTCAGACCTCTCACATTGGCCAAGCTTCTTGGCGTGAGGTCAGACCCTGCTGAAGCCACAATGCAGTCACCCAAGCATTCCGATTTACCCCAATCATCCGATCGGGTCAGACCCCCACAGGGTCAGACCCGACTGTGGCAACAAAACAGTCCTCGTTAGGTGCGCAATCATATCGTTTCAGCCCACGCCGACTGATTTGCAACTCACCCGACGCTGTGGTAGTCTGACCGCCATTAGAGTGCGTCCCCGGATATCCCGCGGCCGCACTCGTCATACAACAGGAGAGACCGCATGGCACTCTTAGTCCTGATCCGTCACGGACAATCACAGTGGAATCTGGAGAATCGCTTCACCGGCTGGATCGACGTCCCGCTCACCGACCTCGGACGTGAGGAAGCCCGGCAAGGCGCAACCCACCTCAAGAATATCCGCTTCGTGAAGGCCTACACATCGGCGTTGCAACGCGCCCAGGAAACGCTGCGCATCGTGCTGGACGTCATCGGCCAGAACGGTATTCCGATCGAGCAAGATCAGGCGCTCAACGAACGGCACTACGGCGATCTGCAAGGACTCAACAAAGCCGAAACCGCCAAGAAGTTCGGCGATCAGCAAGTCCATCTCTGGCGGCGCAGCTACGATATCGCTCCGCCCAACGGCGAGAGTCTCAAAGACACCGCCGCGCGCACCCTACCGTACTTTCAGGCCAAGATCATGCCGGAGGTGATCGCGGGACGCAACATTCTGATCGTCGCGCACGGCAACAGCCTTCGTTCCATCGTCATGTACCTCGACCAGCTGACGAAGGAGCAGGTGCTGGAACTAAACATCCCGACCGGCGCCCCGATCGTCTACGAGATCGATGCGCAGGGCCGCGTCGTCACCAAACGCGAGCACCAACTCTCCGCCGCCAAGCCCGCGTAACAACAGCAGGCTCCTAACGCACTACTTCGTCTGCCGCGCGATCTGCGATGGTAGAATGACGATCTCGACGCGTCGATTCGCTTGACGCCCCTCAGCCGCATCGTTCGACTCCACAGCATGAAACTCGCCGTAGCCGACGGCCCGCAACCGCTCCGGCGCCAACCCACCCTGATCGATGAAATGATGCACCACGCTAGTGGCGCGCGCGGTCGAGAGCTCCCAGTTGGACTTCCACCCGGAGAACTTGATCGGCTGGTTGTCGGTATGCCCTTCGACGGCGATCGGCTCGTCCGTTAACTGCTCCTTGAGCACGGTGGCCACCTTGTCGAGGACGGCCAATCCGTCCGTCCGCAGCTCCGACTTGCCGGAGTCAAACAAGATGCGATCGAGCAACGTCAACACCAATCCCCGCTCCGTCATCTCCAGCTTCGCCTGCGCATCAGCCAACTCCTGACTCAACTGCTGCTTGAGCTGCTCCTGCGCATCCAGCAAGCCCCGCCGATCATCCTCCAACGCCGCCAGCTGCGCTTCGGCATCCTGCTGTGCCGCTTTCGTCCGATCCAACTCCGACTCCATATGCTCCAGCTTCCGCTTCAGATCCTGCACCTGCGCGTCCCGCTGCGCCGCACACCCAGACACGCCCAAAGCCACCAGCACTACCCACACGCCAAGCTTATGTCCCGCCAATCGCATGTACCGCCCCTCCCTCATACTGCACCGCAATGCGCCATGCAGCCAACCCGTCACATCCCCGATGGCTTCCACGTCATCGATCCGGCGGAAGCATAGCAAAGCCCCGCGCACCACGTCAACGACTACGACACCACCCTCATCGCGATGAGACAAACGTGGAGAGGCAGTCGTGAAGAATCAGACGTGAGAGGGTAGCCAAGACAACAGATGGAACACACGAAACGCACGAAGTAAACGGTCAACCCATTTCTACCAATCATTACCAAACGCCTGCGGCAAATCGGCGTTGGGCTTCCGCCATTCACACAGTATAATACTTGCCATGCGTCGCGTTGCGAACGTCTCTGCCGGAACCATCCGCCCTACCGGCTACACATTGCTGGAAATGTTGATCACCGTGGTGCTCGTCGCCGTTCTCTCCGCCGCTGCGGTCGCCACCTACATCAAGACGGCCGAGCGCGCCAGAGATCACGAGGCGCAAACGATGCTGAAGCTGATACGCAACGGCGAGCAGCGCTACCTCGTGAAGTTTAACACCTACTACCCGGCCGCCGGCGTAACGGAGAGCGACATCGCCGATATCAACATAACCCTCGATCTCCAGATCGACCCGGAAGTGCGCTGGAACTACAGCATCCTCGGTGCAGCCGGCGATTTCCAAGCCAGCGCCGCGCGCCTCAATCCCCCCACCGGCTACAGCCGCACCTGGCAGATCACCAAGAACACGCAGAACTTCTAGACGTCGGACACAAGCCGCAAGCTACAAGCTTCAAGTCCAACCAAATCCAAGATTCAAACAAAACACAAAGAAGATCAGCTCGAAGAGAAGAGGGCTGCACGTCAGACCCTGCCTGCATGGAGCAGATAGGTTACGGATCAGCTCACTCAGAACGTTCGCCGACAGTGTGTGCGGCCAGCCAGAACGGTGCCGCACACAGGGTAAACGACACCAGCGCGACAACCTCCAAACCGAAGATGTACCACGGCCACGGCCCCAAGTAGTCGATCAGCGATGGCGCGCTCGGCGGACGGCAGAGGTAGAGATAGTTGGTGCCGAGCCAGGCGTTGATGATTCCGACCATCGCCACGTAGAGATTGGTCACGATCATCATGCGACGCACGGCAGCCGGCCCCGGCCGTAGCCCCAGTCCGGCACTCAGGTAGATCACACTGACAATGATCCCGACATGTGTGACGAAGAACTTCAGGCAGGCCGGATGCGGGAATCCGATGACCAGATCCGGCGTCAGGAGACCATGGATGGTACCGCTCAACCCCCAGAAGTAGGCCAACTCGTAGCTACGCTGATGACGAGTCAGGAGGGCGACGGCGATCACGTACACCGCCACGTCGCAGATTTGCAGCGGCAGCCCTCCGGCGATCGTCCACTCCCCGCGCTGAATGGTGTAGCACAGGGCAGCGATCTCCGCGCCAACGAGCACCGCTGCCAGCGCGCCGCTGAGCCACGGCACGACATGACGCATCTGTTGGCTGCGCCCCACCCAGACGGCGACAGCACTCGCCGCGCACGTCACGCCCAGCACCATGAGATGCTGCGCGCGCCACGGCTCAAACGGCGACACCTCGGTCATGCTCCACTCTCACTCATTGAACTGCAGCGGTAGATGAGCACGATCTGTGAAAGAAGTTTCTGTGCCTATCCGTGGACAAGCGAAGGTATCTACGAGCAACACCCACGTTAATGGAATGGCGGCGAGTCGAAGAGAACCAGCACCGTGAACACCACGCTGAAGATCAACGGGCTGGTGAAGATGAACGTCAGCAGGATCTTCTCGAATTTCAGATGCATGTAGTACATGGCGACGAGCGCCGCCTTCACGAGCGCCATCACCAGTAACGATGACACCAGCAGCGGCCTCGGCAGATGCAGATAGACCGCGCCCACCTCAAGCAATGTCAGCACCAGCAACCAGACCCAGATGCCGATATAGTTCGGATGCGCGTGCGGCGCACGTGACCCGTGACTCGTAACTTGTGACTCGAAGACACCATCAGTTTTGGATTTCACGCTTCACGCTCCCCGCTTCACGTCTTTTGCTAGCGAGTTGTGCGCCATCAGATGAGGTACACGATGGTGAAGAGAAGAATCCAGACCAGATCGACGAAATGCCAGTAGAGCCCAACAATCTCCACGCCGATGTGATCGGCCTGTACGTAACCGCCACGGAGCGCCTTGAGCAGCGTGACCAGCACGCAGATCACCCCGCCCAGCACATGCGCCCCATGGAATCCGGTCAGCGTGAAGAAGCAAGAGCCAAAGAGACTGCTGCTGATCGTCAGTCCGTGATGCACCAGCTCCATGTACTCATGCGCCTGGATGCCGAGGAACGCGGAGCCGAGCAGGAACGTCAGCAGCAGATTGCGCTTCAGCCCTGACTGATCGCCATCGAAGACTGCCGCGAACGCCTTGACCATTGTGACGCTGCTGCAGATCAGGATGAAGGTGTTGAGCGCGGTGAGCGGCACGTTCAGAATCGTCGACGGCACCGGCCACTGCGGATACCCGAACCGCAACACGATGTACGCCCCGATCAAGCCGGTGAAGAACATTACCTCCGAGGCGAGAAACACCCACATGCCGATCTTTTTGTTGTGGATCCCGAGGCGTCCGTAGACCGACTCGACAGCAACCGCCTGACTCATCCGTTCCCTATCCTCCTTACACGTTAGCGACTGGTGTGCTCTCCTTGGGCAGAGGAGACAATTGTAGCAAACGATACCGATTCGGGTGAAGCAAGAATTTCAGAGCCCGTGAAGCGCTCCCGATGAAGCGAGAGACGCAAGCTGCAAGCTACGAGCTTCGAGCTACACGCATTGAACGTTGTTACCTGAAGCGACGTCTAGGCGCTCGTGTTACTCGAAGCGCGCGGCTCGTCGCTCAGGTCTGGGTTCTGATGCCTTACACGCGACGCTTCACGTGGCGCGCTTCGCGTGTCCCCGCCACCGCATCATCTGCTGCAGCAGAAATCCCTGAACCCCCTTCGGCTTCTCCCCACTCATGAGCGCCACGATTTGATCGACCAACGCTTCCCGCTGTGCCGGCGTCATCGCCCGCAGCTGCGCCAACGCCGCCTCCTTGCTCATGCCGGGGATCGCTGGCATCTGTTTCATCAGCTCACTGACATCCCGACCGTTGATCTTGCCCGACTCCGATGCCGTCACCAACATCTCCAGCGCCTGCTTCATCTGCTGCTTCAACGCCGCTTGCTCACTCTGTGCCACATCGCCTCCCAAATCCCCGACCACCCATACCGCTACACCCCAACCTTCCCGATGAAGGTCAAACAACGAGCTCCCTACCCATGCCTACCGCTTCGACTCAGCCAACCGGTCGGTGCCAGGCATCATCTAGCGGCCACGCACCGATGAGAAAGTGCCCGGCACCGTGTAGCAACGATCCATCCTCTATTCACACCACCGCTTCAAGCAACCGCCAGAACGCCTCCGACTCCGCAAAACTCTCCATCACCAGATCCGGTCGCAACGCCTGTAACGCGTCGACCGCCAACCGCCCAGTCGCCACCGCCACGGCCCGCGCACCCACCGTACGCGCCGCCTCGATATCCTGCGCCGCGTCGCCCACCAGCACCACCTGATGCCCCGCAAACGCCCGGCCCGTCGCCTTCGCTGCCCGCTCAATCGCCCGTGCCACCAACTCTCCGCGCTGCGGCGAATCGTCCCCGAAGCCACCGCATCCGAAATACCGCTCTAGTCCCGCGCGCCGCATCTTCAGCCACGCCGTCGCCCGCACATTGCCCGTCGCCAAGCCGACCGGATACTCCTCTCGCTGCAAACGCTGCAACACCTCCTCCACACCCGGCAGCACGCGGAACCGTTGATCGTCGCCAATCGTCTCTTCCATATAACGCACGTAGCGCCGGAACACCTCTGCCACCTCCTCCAACGACAAACTGCGCTGCAGACAACGCATGGCGATATCCTGCACGATCATTGGGTCGGTCTTGCCGAACGGATTGTAATGATCCCACGCATCCTCCACGCCGAACAGCTCGACAAAGACACGGTTCACCGCCCGCTTCCCCACCCCGCCCGTCATCACGAGCGTTCCGTCAATGTCGAACAATACCAGCGGCTTCATCCGCATGTTAGATAATCCTCTCCACCATAATCTGGTCGGAACCCCCTGACCGCACTGGCCGTCTCACCCCAACCATCCCAATCGGATCTGGCGCCGAATCCCCTGCGCACTCTTATCGTTTCACCGAAACCACCCGATCGGGTCAGACCCCTGCGGGGTCAGACCCGCCGGTGGCAACGAATCAGGCGACATTGCCCCAGCTGAACGTCTGCTGCTGCATCGGTTCCTTCCGGCGAGGAGATCGACGAGGCCGTGCAGCAACGGGAGGACGCACGAATGTCGAGGGCACGTCGGGATCGCAGCCGCGATTGAACCCGAGCCGCTGCGTCCACACCTCCCACATCTGCTCGATCGTCTCCCAATAGATCCCGCTGCCGCTGTGCCGATGGCCGAACCGACTGTCCGACAGCTCCCCATCGCGCGTCCACCGCAGACGCCCCTCCACCCGTCCCGCCCGCATCGGCAACCGCTCCTGCAACCGATGCAGGAATACCTCCCGCACGCTCCCCGGCAACCGCAGCAGCGTCAGGAACGCTTGCGTCGCTCCGCACGCCTTCGCCCGCCGCAGGATCCCCGGGATGTCGGCGTCGTTCAGCCCCGGGATGAGCGGCGACACACCAACTCCCACCGGAATCCCAGCCGCCGCGAGCGCCTGCACCGTCTCAAACCGCCGCGCAATCGACGGCGCCCCTGACTCCACCAACCGCGCCACCCGCTCGTCGAGAAACGGAATGCTGACGTGCACCGAGACCGACGCCTCCCGATGCAACCGCTGCAGCACATCGATGTCACGCTGCACGAGCGCCGACTTGGTGATGATACCGACCGGATTCCGGAACTCGGCGCACACTTCGAGGCACCCGCGCGTCAATCGCCACCCCGCCTCCAACGGCTGATAGCAATCGGTCACGCCGGAGAAGACGACCAACTCCCCCTTCCACGATCGCCGCAAGAACGCCCGCCGCAGCAACTCCGGCGCCTGCGGCTTCACCACCAGCTTCGTCTCGAAGTCAGTGCCGGCACCGAGCCCGAGATACTCATGCGTCGGACGCGCGTAACAGTAGATGCAGGCGTGCGCGCAGCCGCGGTACGGGTTGACGCTCCAGCGAAACGATAGATCCGGACTGTCGTTGCGTGAGAGGATCGACTGCGAGTGATCCTCGTACACCTCAACGCGTGTCTCCGGCGGCGGCTCATCCTCCAGAAACTGCCGGTGCGCCGAGAGGTATGGATTCGGCGGATTCCACACGCGTTTAATTGAGCGATCCATGCTGCCAGTATATACCACACCGGTCACTCCCCCTGCCACCACCTCTCAGCCCCGTGTTATACTCACACCCGTGAAGCGCACCTCGTGGGAAGTCGCTTTCAGACGTGAGGTTTCGCGAGATGCACACCACGTCCCACGGAGTTTGGACGCTTCACGATCGACGCATGACGCTTCACGAACCTGCACACGCCAGCCAACGCCGACTGTCAGAGGAGGACACGCATGATCGACGCGACCGAGATCCGCACCGGCAACATCCTGAAGGTGGACGGCGTCATCTGCAAAGTTCTCTCCTTCGAATACCACGGCACCGGCCGCTCAGGCCGCTCCGTCCATGCCAAACTCAAGAATCTTTCGGACGGCGCCATCCGGGAGAAGCGCTGGCGCTCGGAAGACAGGGTCGAGGAGATCGATATTGCGCGGCAGAAGATGACCTACCTCTACAAAGACGCCGACAGCTACATCTTTATGAGCACGCAGACGTTCGAACAGCTCTCGCTCCCCGCTGCGGTCGTCGGCCAACAGCACGCGTTCCTGAAGGAAAACACCGACATCGACGTTGAGATCGTCGAAGGGCGCGCCGTCAGCATCGTCTTCCCCAAAGTGGCCGAGCTCAAAGTCACCAGCGCGCCGCCGCCGCTCAAAGGCGGCAACGAAACCACCACGAAAGAAGTCGAGCTGGAGAACGGCTTGAAAGTCTGGGTGCCGCAGTTCGTCAGCGAAGGCGAGACGGTGCGGATCGACGTGGACGACCTGACCTACGTGGATCGCGTCACCGTCAAAAGCATGAAGCGCGACGAGAAACCTTCCTGACTGAGAACACAACCACCGTCAGCGCAGACAAACGCGCTCCTTTAGAGCCAGCGCTTGCGGCGAAAGAACCAAAGTAATCCGCCCGCCACGGCGCCCATCACTCCCAACATCATCCAGAATCCCCACGGATGCCGCGCGCCCGGCAGCCGATCGAAATTCATCCCATAAATCCCGGCGATGAGCGAGAGCGGTAGGAGGATCGTAGCGACGGCGCTGAGCGTCCGCATGCTCTCGTTGGTGCGGTGCGACAACTGCGTGAGGTAGCATTCCATCGCGCCGTTCAAGAGATCGCGGTAGCGCTCCGTCGCGTCGAGCAGATGCAGCGTGTGGTCCAGCACGTCCCGCAGATGCAGCCGCGTCTCCGGCCGCACCGCCTCCCCCTCATACGCCAACAGCGCTGTCGCCACGTCACGATGCGGCCCAACGTAGCGACGCAGCGTCAGCAAACGCTTCCGCACGGCGAAGATCTCCCGCTCCAGCCCCCGCTCGGCGCGCGGCGACAGCATCCGCCGTTCGATCCGCTCCAGCATGACATTGACTCGATCGAGCGCCGGAAGATACCCGTCGATCACCCCATCGAGCAGCGCGTGATAGACGGCATCCGGCCCCTGCGCCAGAAGATCCGACCCCTTGAGCAATCGATCGTGCAGCATTGTGACGATCGGCAGCGGCTTGGCGTGCGTCGTCACCAGCCAGCGAGCGGCGAGAAAAAGATTGAGATTGATTGTGCCGATCGGCTCCTCCGGTAACGGCCAGTCAACGGCGTCGCACACGGTGAAGAGCGTGCCATCGTACCGCTCCACCTTCGGGAGCACCTCTTCGTTGTGGAGATCCTCCGTCGCCAGATGATGCAGCCCGAAAACAGCCGTCAGCCAAGCGTCATGCTCCGGCTTGATCCGCTGAATGTCGAGCCAGAGATAACACTCCTCACGCAGGTGCTTGCGGATATCCTCGGGACTGACCTCGAACGTCTTGCGGGACGGCAGCTGCGCGATGAGACACCGGATCTCCGTGCCACCGCCCGCTGATAGCACCAGACTGCTCTCCGGCATTCCCTGCGGCGTCACGCAATCCTCCGAACAGACGCGCGGCATCGACGAGGCACATTCACGATGGTAGCGAACGGTACGGCGACAGGCATGGCAGGCACATCACTCTACGCCGGCAAGCACATCCACCGTGCGCCGCGGATCATCAGTGCTCAACACCAGACACCCCGAGCCCTGATCCTCCGTTGCGGTGCAATAGGCGTAGGCAATGTTGATATCGGCGCGCGCCAACCGGCGAGCCAGATCGGCCAACTCCCCCGGTTGATTCTGCAGTTTCATCATCACCACTTCCTGTTCCAGCAGATACAACCCCTGATGCTCCAGCAACAGCAGCGCCTTGACGTGCGGTTCGACGATCAACCGGACGATGGAGTGATCGACGGTGTCGTGCACCGACAGCGCCAAAATGTTGATGTTCGCCTCGGCGAGGATGCCGCAGATTCGCGCCATCCCTCCGGGCCGATTCTCCAGAAAGACCGAAAGCTGCTTGACCAGCTTGACCATCACACCCCCCGACTACCGAGACAACACTCTCCACCGCCCCACATGCCGCTCCATGATACCTCCAGCCGCAGCGTCTGTCGATGCAGTAACTGCAGACGGAGAACGGGACACAAGAGACGCAGCGGACACACCAGACGCGAGAATCAGACGTAAGCAGTTGGATGACACAGCCGGCAGACGTACGGCGGATGTCTTCCGTCTACCAGCTGCCTCTGCCAGCTATCCACGTCTAACATCTGGAGCTGCACGCCACGTGTCATCCGTCTGTCTCTCAGGGTAACGTAGTACAATAGCGGCATGGCGAGCGGCTCGGTATCCAAGCTGACGTTTCACGTGACGTTCGAGAACGGACGCTCGATCCGCCAGACCTTCGCCAAGATGCCTGACGAGACGCTGGAACATGTCCTGCTCAAGCTTCTGGCATTCCTCCTCTTCTACAGCGAAGACTTGCTGGTGGAGCAGGCGGTCGATCGACAAACATTCCAACCCGACCTGGTGCGCCTCGATCCACAGAACAACCAGCCGTTGCTCTGGATCGATTGTGGCATCATCAAGCAAGACAAGCTGCTCAAGATCTGCCAGAAGAATCGGCGCTGCGCCGTGTACATCATGCAGTATCCGCTGAGACGGCTGGAGACGTACATCGCGTCCTTCAACAAACGCGAGACGCCGCTGCTGGAACCGGCGTGCGGCGTGACGTTCGATGATGGGTTCCTAGAAAGCCTGGGCGAGAGCGTGCGCGGCAACAACGAGGTGCAGATCATCCAGCGCGAGCCGCAGCGCTTCTTCAGCATGATCGTCAACGACCAGATGCTCGAGACCGACATCCATCTCCGGCGGTTCACCAGCTAGTCAGCGCGGGGCGCACCCAGTGTAATGTGTCATGTGTAAGGTGTCAGACCAACGCCAACCCTTGACACTTTACACCTGACACTTGACACAAACCCTCAGTCGCCGCACGTACCGCGCTCAGAATCTCATCAATGATGCGCCGTGGCGTCGCAGCCAGAGCTTCTGCTGAGCGAGATCGGGACAGACCTGAGCTAACCGACGCCAGAAACGGCTGGAGTGATTCGGCTCGACAAGGTGGGTCAACTCGTGCAGAACGACGTAACGCATGACGTCGGGCGGCGCCATCACCAGCCGCCAGTTGAAGCTCAAATGCCCGCGGCCGGAGCATGAGCCCCACCGCGTCCGCTGATCGCGTACCGATAACGTTGAGAACACAAAGCTGAACGACCGGGCAAGACGTTGTACCTCTTCGGCGATCAACTCGCGCGCATACTGACGTAGCCGATGTTTCAGCACGGTGCGCGGTCGCCGGACATCCTGAGGCGCCAGCAGCAGACTCAGCTCGCCATGCGCTCCGAGCACGCGCGAGCGCCGAGCTCCAGGCGGCGCTGGCTCCACTCGCACCCGCCACTGCTCTCCGCGGTAGAGCACCGTCGTTAGAGCCGGGCGCATAAGTCAGCCTGAAGATCGGACGTGGAAAATCGGGCGTGGTGAACCAGACATGATGAGGCGGGCGTGGCGTAGCGATGGGAAATCGTGGGGAAAAATCTCACTTTTCTATTCACCGCATCTTCTTCCCTGCCCCATCACGTCCACCCCTCCACGTCTGCCCTATCACGCCCGAATGACCACGCCCGCTCTTTCACGCCGTCTCACCACGACCGCTCTTAGAAATGGTACCGAAACTCCGTGAACACGCGGCTCTTTTTGTCGAAGCGTCCGAACACGCCGGACGCCTCTCCTTGAAACACATCGACCCCAACGCGCCATTGCCACCGGTCGGTCAGATTGACCTTCACCTGCGGCCGAAAGAGCGCATCCTCCTCGCTGAGACCAACGATGGCGAGAAACTCCGGCTCGACCTTGCCATCCAGCATGCTCGTGCGCAGCCAGATCGAGAGATGGGTGCGCCAATCGTTCTCGCCGAAGAAACGCTCGTCGAAACCCTGGATGACGCGCTGCATCAACTGCACGTTGACCTCTAAGCGATCGATCCCCCGATAGTCGGTGCCGATCAGATAATCGACCACCGTCCGCTCCACAATACCGTCGTCGTCGGTAGGATCCAGAATCGACAGATGCTGCGAGGGATTCACCACCATCTCTCCCTTGAGCACGAAATCCCCCAGATCCTTGGAGAAGCTGCCGCCCACCAGATGCGCCCGCTCGTACCGCGGATCGAATCGATAGACGTCCCCCTGGATCGCGCGATACATCACGGGGAATTTGTCCCACGTGTAGAGGAAGAACGCGCTCACATCCCATCCGTTCAGTAGGTAGGCGACGCGGGTGCCGACTTCGCTGTTGCTGACGCTCATCGGAAACTGCCCCGGATCGCGAGCGGTGCGCGCTGCCGTCGCTGGAGCCAGCAAAGGAAACTCAAACTCCGAACCGCTCACCCCCAGCTTGTGCACGTCGGGCAACAGCCAGATCAACTCGGCATAGCCATCGCCCTTCGAGAATTCCAGATCGGCTCCCCACTGAGGAATGCGGATCTGATCGAAATCCGGCAGCACATACTCGCGCAAGTCTTTGGCGTTCACCACGTCGGCGAAGAACAGTCCGACCGCATCGCCCCACACAATCGTCTGTTTCCCCAGACGCAGATCAAACGCATCGCCGGAATAATCGAGGTAGGTCTCGCGCAGGTCAAACTCCAGCTGCTCGTCGGCTTCCACCGTGTCCGGAAAATTATCAGCGAGGTCAAAGACCGCATCGTAGGTCAGCCGCTGAACACTCTTGAACTTCCACGCCTCGTTGAGCTGCAGACTCTCGCTGAGCTGGACTCGATGGTCAAGTTGAGTGAGCTCACGAGGACGGCTCGTCCGCCCAGCCACCAGCTGCGATAGCACTCCCTGCACCACCATTTCCTGCAGCTTGCCCGGAAGCATCGAACGCGCCACCGCCGTGGCGGCGGTGACCGCCGTCTCCTGCTGCGCCTGCGTTTCAGCAGAGAGTGGTAGCACACCGCCGACAACCGAGACGACAAGCGTCAGCGCCGTCAACACGGAGACACGTCGCCACGAACCGTTCTTACGCAACATCGATTGAGCCCTCATCAGTTACCGCGCCCGATTCTAACACAGACATACCATCCCTCTATCGCGCTGTGAATACCGCCAATATGCTCGTGCCCAAACAGAGGAGCGGACTACTCCAGCAGCTTCCTCATGTACTGCTTGGTGAAATACTTCTCGGGAAGTTCTCTGACTTCCATGTAGCTGTACTCAAGGATCGATTCCTGCCCCTGGCGCAACGGATCAACCATGACAAAGCGCGTCGGCCTCAATCGACCTGCCAGTTCCTGATACCGCTCATAGCGACAGCTCTTCAACAAGCGTCCCGATGGCGCGTAGAACTCGGCTTTGAGCGGATGAGCGTTCTCCGTATCCACCCAGAGCATGACACGCGCGTAGGTTACTTCCATGCTCCTGGCTTTGAGATCGAGTTTGTCATACGCGCGGCCATCAAGCAGCTCGGTCGCCACGATCTCCGGCACATAATCCCCCGAGAAGTTGGTGCGCGCCAGATCGCCATTGGCCACTTCGCCGATGAGGCGCTCCCGCAGCGAGATACGCAGCGGCTTCGACACGGTCGGCAGGAACGCCCACATATCGAGCCCATTCATCAACATGCCCCGCCCCCGCTCGTTCTCCGGCTTGATCGTCTTGATCACCGTCAGATCCCGCCCCTTGACAAACACCTCATACTCGGCGACGCGCGGGTCACGTCCGAGCTGAATGCTCGTGATGGTCACGGTGGTGACGTAGTCGAGCTGAGGATTCCGCACCTCGTCCGCCCTGGCCAAGATCGCTGCAGCCTCTGCAACGCTCGGGGTAATGGTCGGCAGCTGTTCAGTCACTCCAACCGATGCATCTACCGTGGACACTTCGGCTACTTCGGCAGGTTCAACTACCGTGGGCGCTTCAGCCGATTCAGTAGCCGCAAGAGTTTCAGCCACATCAACCGACTCGGCTGCCGCAGGCACTTCTGCCACAGATGCGGCATCCCAATCGCGACTGCTCGTACAACCGCTCACGCAGACGACCGCCACCTGCACGCAGAATACTAGGATCCCGCCAATGTTCAGACGACGAATAGTTCCGTTCGTCTTCGAGCGGGGGCCGAACGCATGGGAGGCCGGAGTCGAGAAGTCAAACTGGGCACGTTCTCGACTCGCCTCCGCTCGCTCGAACACGAACCTGTTAGCGTCTGGTGCACAAAGCACGAGTCTCAGCCGCATGCTACGCCACCCCAACGCACCAACGATCACACATGCCGCAGCGCCTCCGCGATCTCCAATCGAGACGCCCGATACGCCGGGTAGGCTGATGACACGACGGCCGTCACCAGCGAGAGCAGGAAGGCGAACGCCAATACCGACGGCACCACCATCGGCTTCGAGAGCCATGTGATGCTCGACCCGGGCGCGGGCGGCATCGTGATGCCGATGGAACCAACGATCGACGTCACGGCAGATCCGAGCAGCACACCGAGCATGCCGCCGATCACCCCCAGCACGACCCCCTCCACGATAAACAAACGCAGCACCCCGCTGCGTTTCGTCCCGAGCGCCATCATGGTACCGATCTCGTTGGTCCGCTCCATGACCGCCATCGTCATCGTGTTATAGATGCTCAGGATCACGATGAGCGCGATCACGAATTTCAAGATGACGTACATCCGGTCGAAGAGCTCCCGAGTCTTGGTATAGAAATCATTGATCTCTTCCCACGTCTTCACCTCCAGCGGCAGCCCGCGCTCACGGAAGCGCGCTTGCAACTGCCGGGTGATCCGCGGCGTATCTTCCGTCCGCTCAAGCATGATCACCAGCGTCTGCACCGCGTTGGTGTAGAGCAGCTGCTGCGCGGTGTCGAGCGGCATGCGCAAGACATGGTCGTCGAACACTTTCGCGCTGGTGAAGAAAATCCCTTGCACGCTAATATCGAACGCGTTGATGGCGCCCGACACGGTGTTGGCCACCAGCACCAACGCATCCCCCACCTTCGCATCCAAGCCGGCAGCGAGCCCACGACCGAGAATCGTCCCGTACGGATGCCCCTCGTCCAACGGATCACCCGCCTCAATCACCGCCCCACCGACTTCCGCCAGATCCTCCCGCGGATTCTGCGCGTCGGATTGCCGGATGCTCGGCTCGTACAACGGCTCAACTCCCTGCACCAAGCAGGAGACCGTGTTATCGCCCGTGCTGATCATGCCGGAAAACTGCAACCGCTGAGTTACCCGGATCACCCCGGGTATCTCGCGGATTAGCGGAACGATCTCCTGAGGATTCTCAATGAGGTAATCGAACGGACGGCTGCTCCCCTTCTCCAGGAACCCCGCTCGGTAGACCTGGATATGTCCCGTGTGCCCTTTGATGTAGCTCTCGCGCATCTTGAAGAACATGTTCTCGAAGAAACCGCCCACGAAGATAACCGAGGCGCCGCCGATGGCGATAGCCGCCAGTGTGATCAGGGAACGTGTCCGATGACGGAAGACGTTGCGCACAGCCAGCAGCAGCGTCATCGCCCATCCTCCGCGATCACGCCGTCACGGAGCCCGACAATCCGGCTCGCCATCTGCATCACCCGCTGGTCGTGCGTGGAGAAGATAACGGTGGTGTGTTGCTCTTCGTTGATGCGCCGCATGAGCCGGAGAATCTCCTGGCCCGTGGCATAGTCGAGATTCGCGGTCGGCTCATCGGCCAGCACGAGCTTCGGCTTCGCCACCACAGCGCGCGCGATCGCCACCCGCTGGCGCTGCCCGCCGCTCAACTCCATCGGCTTATGTGCCGCGTGATCGCGGAGCCCCACATGCTCCAACGCCTCCATCGCCAGCCGACGACGCTCCCGACGAGACAGCGGCTTGGCGTAGAGCGGATACTCGACATTCTCGAGCGCGGTGAGCACCGGAAAGAGGTTGAACGTCTGGAAGATAAAGCCGAGATGGTGAGCGCGGAACGTGGCGAGCGCATCGTTCGACAACCGCGACACATCCTGACCATCAAGATGCACCGCCCCTTGCGTCGCGGATTCGAGGCAGCCGATGAGATTGAGCAGCGTCGTCTTCCCGCTACCCGACGGTCCGACGATCGCCAGGAACGCTCCGACGTCCACCGTCAAGGAGACACCCCGCAACGCATGAACCTGGGCATTTCCGATCGTGTACACCTTGGTCACTTGCTCAACAGCAACGAGAGACATCAGCTCCTCAACCCCAAACGCCCGACGACCGTGTCGACGTCGCGTATTCTATCATGATAGACAACACGCTCCGCGGCGTCATCGCCCAGCCCGCAGCTTCCGACGGATATACCAGAGCTTCAACTGCTGCAAGGGATGACGGTTGCCACCCGGCAAGACTCCCTTGCGAAACTGCAAACGATAGGCGTCGAACTGAGCATACCGGGGCACGCCCCACGGCGCGCGCCGTTTGAGAATCAGATTGAGCGCTTCGCTGGCGGCCAAGGCCGCGCAGAGATTCACAGCGATCATCGACGAAGGGCCCCGTTGCTCCTTGAAGCTGACCTGTTGGGGATCGATGTACGGAAAGTGAAGCCCCGCCGGCGCCAGGCCGACCGCGAAGCGCACGAGCTGCTCCTCCTCGCTCATCCGGTCGTCAATCGCCATGAACGCATCGAAGCTGGGCCCCTCCGGCATGAACAGCAGTAGCGCCGCGCTGAACCCCATGGGGCCGCAAGTGATCACAGGAATGCCTCGCTCCTGCGCATGACGGAACACGTCGCGTCTGGCATGTACGGCAAAGAAGTCCAAGCTATCGATGATCACATCGCATCCCGTCAGGAACGCATCCAGGTTGCCGGAGTGAATCGCCTCATGCATCACGCGAATGTCACAGGTGGGATTGATCGCGCGAGCCATCTCGGCCATCACCTCCACCTTCGGCCGCCCCAAGGTGTCGACCGTCGCGCCGACTTGACGATTGAGATTGGCGAGCTCGAAGGTATCGCCATCAGCAATGACGAAACGGGTCACGCCGAGACGAACGAGCGTCAGCAGATGAGCGCCGCCGACGCCGCCCATGCCGGGGATCCCGATAGTGGCGGAACGCAACCGCTGCTGTTCTGCTGGAGTGACGAGACCGATATTGCGGGAGAACGCTGCTTCGTAGTCGAAGGTCGGCTCAGCTCCCATGGCGGAGCCATTATAACATGCAACGCTTGAAGCACATGCAGCCCGTCTCGTGCGGCGATCACCGAGAACGGAGACCTTCGACTCGAACAACAACTGGCCCAGAATCGTCAGGTCAAATGTCAAAAGTCGAGAGTCAGGAACCGCAGCTTGTCGGTAGCAACCTATCGTTTCTCATGCGCTTCACGCTTCACGAACGACGTTTCACGCTCTCGCGTACGGCGGCTCGCTGCCCTTCCGCCACTTGATATTGCACCCGAGACTCGGCCGCTGCTCCTTGCTGACCGGCTTCCCCGCCAGCACCGCATCGATCGCCGCCCGAAGATCCAGCCCCGTGACCGGCTTGCCGTTGTCGGGACGACTATCATCCAACTGCCCGCGGTATACGAGCCGCCGATCCTTGTCGAACAAGAAGAAATCCGGCGTGCAAGCCGCAGTGTAGGCCTTGGCCGTTTCCTGGCTTTCGTCGTAGCAGAACGGAAACGCGAAGCCGAGCTCCCGCGCCATCGTCTTGAGCTGATCCGGCGCATCCTCCGGATAATGCTTCACATCGTTGGCGCTGATCGCGACAATCCCGAGATCCTTACCGGCATAGTCCTTGCCGATCCGCGCCAGCTCTTCTTTTACATGCACCACGTACGGGCAATGCCGGCAGATAAACATCACCAGCAGCGCCTGCTTGCCGGCAAATGTCGCCGGTGAGATCGTCTTACCCGACACCACATCAGGTAACCGGAAATCCGGCGCCTGCGTCCCGAGCGCCAACATCGTCGAAGCCGTCAATGCCATCGCATCCTTCCTTTCGTCATCATCGCGCACCGCTGCGGCACGCAATCACCCGCCATCGGGCAACCATTGTAGCTGACGACGACCTGGATGCCTATAGCCCGTTCGCTATCATACGATCACCACCCACGACAACCACCACGCGCTCGGCTCCGGTCACAGTCCCCACGAGAATATCCGTGGGGACTGTGCAGCTGCGTTGGCGTCGGTTGACCAAGCCGACGACACCGCAACTTCAGCATGTCTCCCGCAAGAATGGCGGCCTGATGCCCTGATGCGTTGCAACCATGCCGACACTTGGGAGAGATGCTCTTAGAACCGGAGGCCCATCGTGAAGCCCGGCATCACATCAGCACCAGACCTGCCTCCCGTGTTCAAATCGGTGAAATTAACCAGCAGCAGTGCCGTCAGACTGGTGCGAGCATCCAACTCGTAGTCGAGACCGACTCCCAGCGGTATCAACCACGAGGTATCATCGCGCCGGACATCAGCATGCACAAAACCGACTCCACCCTGCAACGTCAACCGCGCGCGGCCATCGGTATCGGGCAACGCGACCCAATACTTTGCCTGCGCCGTGAGACCACACTGCGTCATGTCGTCCGTGAATGCCAGCTGTAGCAACGGCCCCACGAACACCCGATCCCCCATCGATCGATCCCCGTGCATGTTCACCGCAAACGCCATTCCATCCGGCGTATTGTCCAGAAACCCTGCGGCCCCTCCCATCGACCAATCTCCGCTCATAGCTCCCTGCGACAACTCCGAGTCACCACCACCTTCCACAACCGCCCGCGATGCCTCCTCCGTCACCGATGATGAGTAGGGCTGGGTAGGCACCGGAGGAGGCTGAGCCCACACCGCCTGCTCCACTCCCCCGCCCAGCCACACGGCTGCACAGACCGACACACACGCGATCCCCAGCCATCGCTGTTTCATCTCGTCCTCCTTCCTGCCACGAGATCAACCGCGTTTCCAAAAGAAACGGACGCCGGAAGTCCGCATACGTGTCTCAGACATCAGCTCAACCCACAGCGTTGGCACCACCATGGATCGCACGCTCCAGATGGCCAAGCACCGCCCCCAAATGCCCGAGCAGCTCCCGACCATCCATGCCCCGGCGCCAGGCCACCTCCTCCAGACTATCGCACCCTTCGTACGCCGAGCTGACGGCGAGATTGTCAAACACCTCACGTGTCTTCGGGTGCCGACTGAGCACGTGGTTCACGGTCATTGTCTCCACCAAACCGGCCGAGAGCTCGTCGATCGCCCGCTGCCTCGCCTCTTCCATACCGGGCGCCTGCGTGTCATCGGCTTTCTTGTAAATCGTGATGGACCGGGCCACATCCTCCCCATAATAGACGACGTACACCACCTCGACTTGATCCCCTGGCACCACATCGTCCAGCTCGATCCGCTGCCCGCCATCGACCAAGACGATCTGCGTCTGGCTCGTGATGAGAAACGTTCTCGCCGATCGCGCCCCCAACGCCAACCACCGGGACCGCCGCACCATCAGCACACCCTGAGCCGCGTCGATCAACACAACCTTGCCGGACACACGCAGCCCGGCCGACCGCGGTAACATCCCCGTCTGCTCAATCGCCTGCGTACTCTTCGCCATCACGCACCTCCCCGCACGACCCTTCACCCCGTGCGACCAATGCCATCAACCCCACGCCGATCCACCATACCTCCTTGACATCACCTGACTGTCGCGCGCGCGTATCACGCGACTGCGGAGCACGCGCTGATCACCACCTGCCCGCCCCAATCGGTGGCGCGCACCAACCCCTGACGCACCAGCGCACCAACCGCCATCATGACCATTGGCGTCGTCTCCCCCACCATGCGCTTCAGCTCGCGAAGCGTCACCGTGCCGTGGTGCTCCACGCACGTCAATACCTCTCCGGAGAGGATGCCCAACGCCGTGATCAACGATCGCTTCGGCCGTCGTCTGGGTCGCGGCGACTCCACCACACCCCCTCCGTGCAACATCATCGCTGTCATCTTCATCGCTCCACCTCCGTCTTTTACGGCTGTCGCACGTCGCAGGTCGCACGTCACGAGCGCCCCTTCCAGCTGCTGGCAACCTGCGCCTTGCGACGTGCAGCAGCGCTTTAGCAAGGCGGCAGCTCCCCCGTATTCACCGCGCCGCCTCTAGCCAGATGACGCTATTGCGCAGCCGGTACGTCCGCTGGCTGTGTGGTAGACGATTGCCCACCATCCGACTGTGTGACAGACGCCTGCCCGGCGCCCGACTGTGTTGCAGCTTCCTCCCTCGCCCCTCTCACCAAGATCTCATGCGCAATGTTGGCCTCTCCTTGCGCTAAGTACCGCACCGTCACCTGATCCCCAGGCCTCAGATCATCCAGCCTCAACTCCTGACCCTCCGCCATGTCCGAGATATCCGCGTCCCGGTCGACGACCACATTCTTGGTCCGCCCGGTCGGTAATATCCCGAACCACTTCTCCTGCAACGCCATGGTGCGCCGCCCCGGATCGACCGCTGCGATCTTCCCGGAGATCTCCAGTAGCGCAGATGACGCCTGCACCCCCTCTCCGGCCGCGAAAGCTCCCACCGGAGCACCGCCCAACAGCATCACCGCGACCATCACACCCACCGCCACTCGCGCGTAAACGCCCATAGGTCACCTCCTGTTCGATTGCCCGACCATTCCTCATCCCACCGATGCACGAACGATGGCCCAGCCATCATCCACTGAGTTAGTCTACACAACGCCCATGACAGGACGATGACTTCTCCATGACAGATTTGTCATGTTCGGGACATCCATAGGTATCTGAGTACCCGTATGCGGGGTGCTTACGTGTAGGCCAGCCCAATGGTGTCATCGAGATTGAGGGCGGATACAAGAACGTGGAGCATCGAAGGAGGCGTCGAGGCGTCGGTTACGCGAAGCTTGTGACTCAAAGCTTGTGACAGGTCTTAGTCAAATGTCGAAGGTCGGATGTCGCAGTCGTGTGTGGTCTATAGTCAGTTACTCGCAGCTCGTGGCTCGTAGCAAGACGTTAGGCCGGAACAGGAATACGTGGCAGCAAGACGGTGAAGGTGGCGCCCTGTCCGGGTGGGCTCTCTACCAGAATACGGCCATGATGTGCTTCGACGATCCATCGGCAGAGACCGAGCCCGACGCCGGTGGACGTCGTGCCGTCCGCGTTCGTCCACGGTTGAAAGAAGCGATCGAAGATACGCGACAACGTCTCAGGAAGAATACCGGGGCCGGTATCCCGAACGGCCAGGCGCACCTCGTGACCGGGATCCTCGATCATCAGCACCGTCACCATACCACCCTCGGGCGTGTGTCGTATCGCATTGTCCAGCAGGTTCGCCACCACCCGTTCCAACAGCCGCCGCTCGCCGGACACCCACACCACACTGCCAGCGCGACACTCGACCGATACCCCCCGCTTCTGAGCAAGTGTTCGCCACACTCCGATCGCCTGCTGCACCAGCTGACTGAACTCCAGCGGCCGCAACTCCAGCGCCCCCCGAACGGCTTCGCTGCGCCCCAGCATCAACAACACCTCCACCGTCTCAGTCATCTGATCGACCGTCTCGAGGTGCGTGCGCAAGACCTGTCGATATTCCTCCGTACTGCGCGGCCGCCGCAACGTGACCTCCAACTCCCCCTTCATCACCGTCAGCGGCGTCCGGAGCTCGTGGGAGGCAGCGGCGCTAAACTGTCGCAGCTGCCGGAACGCGCGTTCGAGCCGATCCAGCATCTCGTTGAACGTGCGCGCCAGCCGCTCCATCTCGTCACGCGATCGAGGCACCGGCACGCGCTCGCTCAAATGCTCACCGCTGATCTGCTGCGCCCGCGCGGTCATCTGCCCCACCGGCAACAACGCCTGACGGACCAACAACCACCCCACGGAGCTCACCACCACGAGCGTAGAGGGAATCAACCACCAGAGCCAGAGGCGCAACCGACCCAGTGACGCATCGGCCTGAGCCAACGATGCCGCCAGTTGCACCAGATACAGCACCCGTCCGGACTCCGTCACCGGTCGTGTGACCACGCGGATACGTCCATGCTCCGGATCTTCGAAGGTGTTGTAGACGGTCCGACCGCGGCGCGCCTCACTCACGGCGTACTCCATCAACGCCGGCGGCGGATGAACGAACCCGGTCGATGCCGCCATGATGCGTCCATTCTGATCCATGACGCAGAGCACTTGCCGCGAGTCAAGCGCCTGGACCCGCTGCGCCCATCGGACCACCAGCGCCGGCAAACGCCCCTGATTGGCCGCATCTCCGAGCGACCGGGTTGGCGCCCCCGCCCAATTCCCCGGCGCCGAGCCGGGCGCAGATCGCTCGGCTTCCCAGAAAGCAATGATCGACTGCGCCACGGTGCCGGCCTGGAACGTCAGCGCACGGTCAACGTCACGCGCCAAACCTGTTTTGACATTGCTGTACAAGATCCAGCCGAAGAGACTCAAGATACCCGCCAAGATGCTGACATACCAGACGGTCAGCCGGACGCGCACCGAGCGCATCATCGTTTCGACACCTGCAATATGTAACCACGACCCCTGATGGTGTGCAGCAGCTTCCGGGGGAAGTCATCATCGATCTTCCGACGCAGGCGGGCGACATGCACATCAATGACGTTGGAGAGTGAGTCGAAATCGTGCTCCCACACATGCTCGGAGAGCATCGTCCGAGTGACCACCTGGTCGGGGTGACGCAGGAAAAACTCGAGCAACGCATACTCGCGCGCCGTCAGCGACAGCTTGCGCCCGCCGCGAGTGACCCGATGACGCAACGTATCGAGCTCCAGATCAGCGGCTCGCAACACCGTCTGCACCAGATCGCCGCGACGGCGCAGCAGCGCGCGCACCCTGGCCAACAACTCATCGAAGCCGAACGGTTTGGTCAGGTAATCGTCGGCACCCGCGTTCAGCCCCGCAACCTTGTCTTGCAGCTCATCTTTCGCCGTCAGAATCAGCACCGGGGTGACCACATGCTCAGCACGCAGGGTACGCAGCACATCAAGCCCGTTGCGTTTAGGCAGGAGCCAATCGAGGATGATCAGATCGTAATCGCCGGTCTGCGCCAGATAGATCGCCCGCTCACCGTCAGCGGCCACGTCGACCGCGTACTGTTCCTCGCGCAGACCGCGACGGATAAAACTGGCAACCCGCGAATCATCTTCCACCAACAGAATACGCATCGGCACACCTCTGAGTATGGTGAGAATCCGGCGATCAACGTCATCAATGGTTACGCCGCGGTTGTACCGAAAGCATACGCATTACGTCAAGCAGTTTGATGAGTGGGCAGACTTGTCATCCCCCTTACTCCATCACCTATATGCCGCGACTATTGCGGGTCAGGAATATACACCGGCTCGTTTGGCGACGCTGAGCGTGCGGAAAGGAACGATGCCACCTCATCGAGCGATCCCGTCTGGCGGCAAGCCGGGATCGCTCGAAGGAAACTGGCACCGTAACGTTTGGTGACGATCCGCGGATCGAGCACCACGATCGCGCCGTAGTCGGTGCTGCATCGGATCAGCCGCCCCACGCCTTGACGAAACTTCAGGATGGCACGCGGCAGCGTCGAGCCGTCGAACGGATCAATCCCTTGCGACGTCAGCCACTCGCGGCGCGCTTCCTCCAGCGGCGAGCCGGGCGACGCGAACGGCAGCCGCGCCACAACGACGCACGTCAACGCTTCGCCGACCACATCAATCCCCTGCCAGAAGGTGTCGGTACCGATCAGCACACCGTTCCCCGCCGCCCGGAACGCTTCCAGCAACGCGTACGGCTCGCGCTCCCCCTGGCAGAACAGAGGTCGCCGCTCGCCGAGCGCGTGCCGCAACGCCTGCGCCGTCTTCCCAGCCGCACGATGACTGGTATGCAGCACCAGCACACCACCCGGCGCCCGCTCTACCACCGCCACACATTGATCGATCACGCGACGCTCGTACGCCTCCGCCTGCAACGCCGGATCCGGCATCCGCTGATCGATGTAGCAGATCGATTGCCGCCGATGATTGAACGGCGAGTCGAGGATCAACTCATCCCCCTCATCCATCCCCAGTCGTGACCGAACCATCGCTAACGATCCGTCCACCGCCAATGTCGCCGACGTCAACACCACCGGCCTGCCAAGACCAAAGATCGATTCCCGCAACACCCCTGACACATCCAGCGGCGCCATGCAGAACGCCGTCGGTGCCCGGCTCCCATCCCCCACCTCCACCCAATAAGCGGACGCCGGACGATCACACGCCAGCAGCATCCGCACATCATCCACCAGCCGTTCGCATCGCTCCGTGTAAGCCGTGAGGATCGCCTCATCCTCCGACGATGCGCTCTGCGACACCGCCTCCTTCAGCAACCGCACAATCACCCCGACCGGCTCCGACAGCACGTCCGGCACGATATCCGGCTGTCGGACTCGACGGGCTCTGAGGTCGTCAACGACCCCGCGCCGCTCCGGCACCGATGCCGCCACCTCCTGCAGCGCGCCGAAGAACTGACGCGCCGCACCGCGCGCGACGCGCACGGCCGACGCCACCGTTGGCGCCCAACGCGGATCCGGATGCCGCATCCGCCACGCCAGACCGCGTTGCTGCTTCGCCGACGCCATCTCATCCAACAGACGCCTGACTCGATGACTCGTCACCGAGATGCCGAGGAACTGCGCCGCGACCTCCTCGATCTGATGCGCTTCGTCGAAGATGATGGCGTCGATGTCGGTCACCGGCAACCCGGCGAAGAAGAGATGCTGGTTGAGCACCACGATATGTGCCCGACGCGACCGCTCCAGATCCTTTCGATAGAGACATCGCTCCCACTCAGGACCGCGACGCCCCAGACAGAGATCGGGATCTTTGCAGATGGCGTCCCATACCGATGGCGGCACGTCGCACGGCATCTGGCTGCGCAGACCGCTGGCGGCTGTTTCTGACCACGTCGCCAGCTGCCGAAGCAGCGATGCCGTCTCCGGCTCACCGAACAACTCCGCGCCGTCTTGCAACACCCGCACCAACCGCTGCCGACAGAGATAGTTCGACGCGCCCATCAGCAGCGCGTAACGGCACGTCAACCCCTGCTCAGCCAACAGCTCACGCACCAGCGGCAACTCCCGCTGCACCAGCTGTTCCTGCAGCGCCCGCGTATGCGTCACCACCAGCACCCGCTTGTCGTGACGCACCGCCCAGAGCGCCGCCGGCAGCAGATACGCGAGCGATTTACCGACGCCGGTGCCGGCTTCGACGATCAGATGGCGGCCGTCGGTCAATGCATGCTGCACCGCTTCCGCCATCGCCGGCTGCTGCGGGCGCGACTCGAACGCCGGCAACTGCTGCGCCAGCGGGCCATCCGCGGCAAACCATGACGCCACCGACGATGGAGCGATGTTCTCAGGCATGAGCTGTCACGACAGTGACATTGACAAGAATAGCAGGAGGACTATCGAACAAATTCATCATGCGGGCATTGTACTATACGGTCGGCTGCGATGGGTTTGTGCCTAGCGCCTACGTTCCCGCGTTCCTATGTGCCTGTATGTAGCACACTCTGCGCCTGACTGATTTGTGTCTATGAGCTCTGCCTACTCTTGTGCATGAGTGGCTGGAAAATGCGACACTCCGTTCGGAGAAATGGGGTGCTGAACACATACGCACCTCAGCACAGTCTTGATGTGGCATCAGACGCTACGAGCTGGCGGTCATCGCCGCATCATCCAACAGCTCCAGCTCCTCCAGCAACTCTTCCTCCTCGACGGTGCCGCTCACATCCTCAATGTTCCCCTCATCAAGCTCCTGCAACAGCTGCAGCGTCTGATCCACCCACTGCTCGTCGCTTGAGGTCGCGGCAGCGGACGCATCAGCCAGTATCATCGCATCGATCACCGCCAAATCATCGGCGATCACCTCCGGCTCGTTCTCGATCAACGCATCCGCCCCCGATGGCTCGACAGCCGCCAGCCATTGGATGTCCTGCTCCACGTCCACACGATCAGCCAGACGCAACGGAGCTTGGCCCGGCACGCCGACAACCAACAGAAGCATCGCGGCAACAGCCGTGGCGGCAAACGCCCACTGCGGCCACGCCCCTTGCCACCGTAGCGCTGAGGCAGCATCCGGCGTCTCCAACGCACGCACCTTAGCCATGACCTCCTCGGTGTACTGCGAGCGATCGATCCCGCCCGGTGTCTTCAGCGGATGACGCGCCAACCACTTTCGAAACCAGCTTGCCACATCCATCATGCCATCTCCTTTCCGATCCATACCACCAACCGTCGCTGCAGATGCCTCGTCGCCCGGAAGAGATGCGCCTTCACCGTGCCGCCGCGGCACCGCATGATCACCGCTACTTCTCCGATCGGCACCCCATGGACATGGTGCAGCAGAAACGCCGTGCGCTGCTGCCGAGGCAACGCCGCAATCGCCGCGCCGATGTCATGCGCCAGCTCCTGGCGCGCCAGCTGATCGCTCGGATCACCGGCAGCATCCGCAACGCACTCAAAGAGCCCGTCACTCCCCGCATCATCGGTGCCAATCCCAATCGCCGCCTCAGGCCGCCGGGCCCTACGACGCCATCGGTCAGAGCATTCGTTGACCACAATCCGACACAACCACGTGGAAAACCGCGATCGCCCGCGGAACCGCTTCAACGACCGGTACGCCCTGACAAACGCCTCCTGCGACGCCTCCTTGGCTTCCTCATCATTACCCAACAGACTGAACGCGACCCGCAACGCCAGCCCCTGATACGCGTCCACCAGCTCGGCGTAACAATCGATATCTCCGCCGAGCACCACGCCGATCACCTCCCGCTCGCGCCGCGCATCCATCCAATCCGCGCTTGCAGCCGGAGTCCCGCCACCGGATGACGTCACCAGCGGCGGGACTGCCCGGACGCGCTCGATCACGACAACCTCACCGACCAGCACCCGGATAGCCGCCACCCTTGCCTGGCGCCCCACCGCGCTGAGGTTTCATGCCACCTCCACCGCCACCCGGCGCCCCGTCGTGGGGTTTCATGCCATCGCCGCCGCCATGCTGAGACTTCCCGGACGGCTGATTGCGTCGATCCTCCCGACGATCCTTGCGGTCTTCACGAGTATCGCGCTTGTCCTCACGACGATCGCGGATATCCTCCATCTTGTCGCGCCGACCGCCATCGTGCTGTGCACCCCGACGATCTTCGCGTCGGTCGCGGATGTCTTCCCGACGATCCCGCACATCCTCGCGACGATCCTGCCGATCCTCCATGCGATCCGTCCGCTGGCCGCCGCCCTGCTGACCATCTCGCCGATCTTCGCGGTAGTCGCGGCGATCCTCACGCCGATCCTTCACATCCTCGCGAACATCCCGCCGATCTTCCCGATGATCGTAACGATCCTCTATGCGATCCGGTTGCGGCCCGCCCTCCTGTTGACCGTCCCGCCGATCCTCCCGATGATCCCTGCGATCCTCACGGACATCACGCCGGTCCTCGCGTCGATCAGCGGTATCCTCATGACGATCCCGAACGTCCTCGCGACGATCGCGGACATCTTCGGCCTTGTCGCGCCAACCGCCGTCATGCTGTGCATCCCACACATCCTCGCGCTTGTCCTGCACATCCTCCTGGAAATCCCGCCGGTCCTCGCGGTTGTCGCGGCCGTCTTCCTTCCCATCCCGGCGGTCCTCGCGGTAATCGCGCACACCCTCAGCCCGATCGCGGAAGCTCTCACGCCGATCCGGCGTTCCCTCCTCCAAGTTTTCGCGCTGCTCCTCCATCCGCTCTTTCCATCGTGGATGCTGCTCCATAAACTGCTCGTATGCTTCCGGATGATTCTCCTTCAGACGCTCCAGCTTCTGCTCGCGCTGCTCCGACCGGCGCTCCATCAGCTGTTCATACCGCTCGGGGTTGCTCTCCTTCAACTCCTGCAACCGCTCTTCCACACGCCCCTGGTGCTTCTGCATCACCTCGCGAAACTTCTCCGGATTCTCCTCCTTCAATCGTTCCAACCGATCCCGGCGCTGCTCCTGCAGCTTCTCCTTCATCTGCTGGAACTTTTCCGGATCGGTCTCCTTCAACTCCTGCAACTTTGCCTTGAGCTGCTCCTTCCGCTCCTTGACCGCTTGCTGAAACTCCTCAGGATTCTCCCGCTTGAGCTGCCGGAGCCGCTCCACCTCGGCGCCCGACATACCGCCGGACGGTTCGCTGGACACCTCGACCGCTGCAGCATCCACCGGGGTGGACGAGACATCATCGGCCCATGCAACAACCGGCGCCGCCACCCAACCCACCATCAGCAATCCGATCATCACCGTAACGCGTTTCATCGTTGTCCCCTCCTCATGTCATCCAACTGTCTACACCTATTAGACGCTACGACACGGAAAAGGTTTACCGGGATACAAGAATTCTTTAACTCGTTGTAATCAGTACAGTTGCAGACTATCTGCAGGCGGGAAGATCGAGACGATACTGGAAAACACCCTCGTGCCACACCCGGTCGCCCAGACACTACGACGACCCGGCCATCGCAGCACGATAGCTATCGAAGACTTCACGGTTGAAACAGACGCACGTCACGCGCTCGATACTCGGCTGGTGTTCCAACGCGCGACGCGTCTCAGTCACGGCGATCCGCGACGCCCGCTCCACGGGAAATCGATAGGCTCCGGTGCTGATCGAGGAAAACGCGACCGTCCTGATCTGATGCCGATCGACCAACGCAAAACAGCTCCGATAACAACGCGCCAACAGCTCGTCCTCGCCATGAACGCCATCGCTCCACACGGGCCCGACCGTATGAATCACCCAGTGCGCCAGAAGACGATACCCCTTGGTGATCTTCGCCTCGCCGGTCGCGCAACCGCCCAATGTCCGGCACTCAGCCAACAGCTCCGGACCCGCGGCTCGATGGATCGCGCCGTCCACTCCGCCGCCCCCGAGCAACATCGTGTTCGCCGCGTTGACGATCGCATCCACCGACTGCTTGGTAATGTCACCCTCGATGATGCTGATGCGATCCGGAGCGCTACTCAATCCACCGCCATCCTGCCGTTGCACCACACACTCTTCCGATGGGTCAGGCACCCGACGGTGCCAGACCCTACTGTGGCAGCAATTCCCTGCCCATCCACACCGCTTCAACCCAATCAACCAAGGGGGTCAGACCTCTTGCGCCGTCCCGGCTTCCCGGCTTGAGGTCAGACCCCCTGCAACCACAACTCAGGCACAGCCCGTTTCATACAGTTCCGCGTTTCCATCTTCCGCGTGGTTCCGCGTTTAGTTCTGCGCCGTTTCCGCGGAGTGTCTCAGTTCCGCGTGGTTCCGCGCTTCGATAGCCACTCGCGCGCCTCGAACGACTGCCCGGTGACGTCAGCCGACTCGTCGGATGCCAAATGCAAGAACATCGGCAACAGCTCATCCGGATGCGGCAGCATCGCCGGATCCTCGTGAGGGTAGGCGCTGGCGCGCATCTCGGTGCGCGCTCCGCCGGGATTGACGGCGTTCACGCGAATCCCATGCGGCCGCAGCTCCTCGGCGAAGATCCGCGTCATCCCCTCAATGCCGACTTTGGAGAGCGAGTACGCACCCCAGTACGGCATCACCCGCTTGCCTGCGCCGGAGGAGAGATTGATGATGGAGCCGGATCGCTTCGGCGTCATGATGCGCGCGACCTCGCGACTCAGAAGGAACGGGCCGCGCACGTTGACGATCATCGTCAGATCCCAGTCAGCCGTCGTCATCTCGGCCAGCGGCGCCCGGGGCGTCAGAATCGCCGCATTGTTGACGAGGATATCGACCGTGCCGTAGCACTCGACCGCCATGCGCACCAGCCGCTCGATCTCCTCATCGCGCGAGACATCAGCCGGCACCACCACCGCTGTGCCGCCCACCCGACGCACCTCATCGGCGACCGCCTCCAGCTGCGTGCGCGTCCGGCTGCAGAGGATAACTCGCGCCCCCTCCTTCGCAAAACCGATCGCGATCGAGCGTCCAATCCCACGCCCCGCTCCCGTCACGATCGCTGTTTTCCCCGCCAATCGTTGTGCCATGACTTCCTTTCTTTCTACAAAAGACTCAAGATACAAGACTCAAGTAGAATCAACCATCACTCCTAACGCCCGATCTTCGACCGCTGATTCAACCGCTGAAACCAATGTTAGACAGGATCGGAAATCACAGATTGAATGTTGCTCTTCGCTGCTGTTACGCCCTTACTTGAGTCTTGCAGCTTGCGTCTTGCGTCCGTCTTTACACAAACCGCACCCAGAGATACACGGCTGCCAAGCCGATGTACGCGATCCACGTCACGAGCATCGCCATTCTACCGAGACGCGCCTCAACCGGCAAGCGAACCGCCAGATACCGATGAACCAGCACGATCACCGCCCCGCTGAAGAGCACCGTCCCGATGAATCCGATCACCGCCGATGTCAGGATCAACGGCCCCGGCTCCTGCCAATGCATCGTGACCGTCGTCACCACGGTCAGCAACCCCAGAAAGCAATAGTACCACCACCGCGCCGAGCGCCGTCGCGTCTCCGGAAAGAGCGATTGCACCACATCGGTGTGGATGCGGCTGACGGCATCGACCGTCGCCAGCCATGTGTCCGCGAGAAACGCCGCTGCCACCACCAGGAAGAGCGCCCGACCCGTCGCCCCCCAACTCACCTCGAAGAACCGGCTCTGCACCACCGCGATCTCGTAGTGCTGTGGATAGAGTCCGGACGGAAAAAGGAGCGCGTATGCCAAGAGACACGTCATGAGCGTCGTGGCAAGATTCCCGAGGATGCCGACGCCGCTGTCCACCAAGAGAAACGATCGCCACCGCCGCATCTGCACGGCGAGATCGCTGGACGCCGCCGGTATCAACCCAGCAGCCACCGGCGCATCCGCCGCTGCACTGGATGCCGTATCTCCCCGCATGCCGGTAATCTTCCCAGCATAACCGGCCATGCCGATGCCCTTCTCCCGCAGCCAGTATGAGTAGAAGAGCGTCCAGAATCCACCGAGCCCGGCAAACGTAACGGCAGTTAGCAGCTTCGTCGCATCAGCCGGATCGAACGGTCGCGGCGGCGGCCACTGCGGCCGACAAATCCCGCTGGCGAACGCTCCCCAATGCGCCAGCACCTCCGGCCGCAGGCATGACCAAAGGAGCCCGACCACCGTCACCACCGCCACCACCCACATGATCCGTTCGATCGCCCGGTACACCACGCGGCTCCACAGGATCGCAACGAGACACACGCCGATCCCAAAATACGCCCAGATGTGTGTTTGAGCCTGCACCGACCAACCAGACGGCCATCCGGTCAGCGCCACCATCGCCGTGGCCCCAGCCGTGACGAACGCCCCGAACCAGAGAAACGAAACCGTCATCAGCACCCACAGCAATATGGCAAATCCCCGGTGCAACCGAATGAATCCCTGGAAAATGCTTTCGCCGGTCAACAACGTGTACGCGCCGATATGATAGTTAAGTGGATACTGCAGCAAACAGGCGGGAACCAGCAAACAAAGAAAGGTCAATCCATACTTGGCGATGATGTACGGCCACCAGATCAGCTCGCCGCTCCCCTGAGCCAACGCCATCCAGACGATGCCTGGGCCTATGAGCACCCGCCAGCCGGGAAACGCCGGGAGCGGCGCCGTGCGGAGCGGCTCGAGCGCACCCATCACGCGCCCCATTGAACCACCCCCGCAGAACAAACAGCGGAGCCATCACCCCTGCACGGGACAACGGACTCCGCTGTCTGCACACGATTCAAGATCAGTTCACCGTTGCTGGTTGCGACTGGGCGACGGACGCTTGGAACTGCGCCTGCGCCTTGGTGAACGACTCGGCAATCTGCTCCGGAGAAGTAGCTGCCGCGTCATACCACACCCACGCCTGCTTGGCCTCTGCATCAATGCTGGCGTTCTTGACGCCTTGCACTTGGATCAACGCCGACTGTGCAGCGATCCACGTGTCCGACGTCATATCCAACCCGGTAACGTTCAACGCAAAGGAAGGCCACGTCTGAGCCTGCTGGGCCGCAGGTTGTGCCTGCGTCGCCAACTGGTCAGCCTCTGCCGCCATCGCGACGGTCGATGCCACCACAACCGCTAAGGCTGCGATCAATATCATCACCTTCTTCATAGAATGATGTCACCCCCTTACCGGTAACTCTCGATAAGCCACGAGGATGGATCGACTGCAGGTGTAACCCGTATCGCTTATCGCTACACCTGAGGCGGCATTATACTGAACCGCCGTCCGGCAAGCAATCAACCTAGATGAAGAACGCGTGCCCCAATGCTTGAGTACCTGGGCGCACCCCGGTCAGGCAGTGTGTTGGAATTGAATCTATCTCCGACATGCGGGCACATGGGCACTCGAGACACAGGCACGGGTTCCAAGATCAACATCAGACGTCGAGGACCAAGCATCACCAGCGCGCTGTAGACGAGGTCGGCACCCTACACAGCTACAGCATCAATCGGCGAACTCACAAACCGTCGATGCCCAGTGGGAAGCGTGGCGCCTCGCCGCCGAAGGCCAGCGCCTCCTCCCCCAGCAGCAGGCCGATCGTCTGAAACAGCTCGATCGACGCAAACGGCTTGGTGAGATACGCATCGGCTCCGTGCGCAAAGCCACGCAGTTGATCCACCGGCCTGTCCCGCACGGTCAGCATGATGATCGGCAAGACCCACGGGCTGTACACGCGCCGCAATTCCTTGGCGACCTCGTAGCCGTTGATGTCTGGCAGATTGATATCCAGGATCGCCAGATCCACGTTGTGTTCGGCCGCATAGCTCAGCGCCTGTTTTCCGTGCGTGACCGCATGCACCTCAAACCCGATGGGTGCCAGCTGCGACTCCAGCATCCGTACCAGCGCCGCCTCGTCATCCACAATCAGAATCCGCTTCCGCAACACTTCACTCATCACCTAACCTCCCTGAGCCAACAGCACCTCCCACCATCGTCATCCTGCGGGATCACCGACCGCTATCGGCTCATCAGATACCGTTCCCGTATACCGCTCGATACACCGCAACACATCCGCTGCTGCCGCCGGCTTCCCGAGCACCGCTTGACCGCCGGAGAAACCGGCACAAATGTTCGCTCCATCCGGCGGCACGACAGCCGTCAGAAATACGATCGGCACATGCCGCAGCTGCGCGTCGTCTCGAACCTGCATCGCCACCACGCATCCATCCATGTCCGGCATGATGACATCGAGTAGAATCAGATCCGGACGAAAGACGCGAGCCGCAGCCAATCCCTCGGCACCACTGTTCGCTTCCTGCACCTCATAGCGGCCGGTCTTGTCCAGATATGACTTCAACGTGCGCGTGAAGATCTGCTCGTCGTCGATCAGCAGAATCCGCTTCCTGACCACGAGGGACACCTCCTCCCGCCGCCAACCGCATCGTCACTCGCACACCACCCTCTGCTCGATTGGCAATGTCAATCGTGCCCCCATGCAACTCCACGATCTTCTTCGTCACCGCCAACCCCAGCCCCGTCCCCTGGCCGGCCGGCTTCATAGTGACAAACGGATCGAAGACTTTCGAGAGCCGCTCCGGAGGAATGCCCTGGCCGGTGTCTTCCACCTCGACCACCGCCACCAGCTCGCCAAGGCGAAACACGTCGGTGCGGCGCCGCCCCTGACACCCACTGTCCGACGCAAACGGCGTGACGGATGTCCGGATCATCAGCGCGCCACCGCCTGGCATCGCCTGAATCGCGTTCATGAAGAGATTCACGAAGACCTGCTCCATTTTCATCCGATCCAGCGACATCGGCGGCAACGCCTCCCCCAGCCGTCTGACAACCACCACATGCTGCCTGTCCAATTCGTGCTTCACGAGCCGGAGCGACTGCTCGATCACCACGTTGAGATCGGCAACGGCCATCTCCAACCGCTCGGGAGCGGAGAAGTCGAGCAGCCCTTTGATCACCGCGTCGGCGCGCTTGACCGCCTGCATCATATCCTGCAGAAGCGCTGCCGTCTGACGATCGGCCGCATCGACACGATCCGCCAACATCTCAATACCGATCATCAGCATCGCCAGCGGATTCTTCACCTCGTGCGCTACGCCGGCCGCCAGCCGACCGATCGACTCGAACTTCGCCGCCTGGATCAACCGCTGATGCGCTTGACGCAGCTGCGCCTCCGCCCGCTTGCGTTCAACGGCGTAACGCAACACCCGCGCCAGCATTGCGGCACTGAACTGCCCCTTCACCAGATAGTCCGACGCACCTCGCTGGACCAACGACACCGCCTCCGCGTCGTCATCGCACACGCCTGTCAACACTACGATGGGCGTGTCCATCGCCCGCCCGCGCAGCGCCAGGAAGGTATCGACTCCGGAGCTGTCGGGCAACATCAGATCAGTCAACACGACATCGATACCGCCCTCGGCAAGACGCTCCATCGCCGGCTTGAGGCGATCGACAAGCTGCACATCAAATTGCACATCCCTCGCCTCCGATAGAAATCGATGGACTGTCATGGCGTCCGAGGCGCTGTCTTCGACCAGCAGCACGGTCATGTGATGCGGCCGCTCGTCGTGTGCGCCCGCACGAACCGCCGCCTCATGCGCTTGATCCACCGCAGCTCCCTCCGTCGCGATAGAACGCGACTCCTGCACCAGACAAAGAGAATGCCCTACGCCCCTCTCGATAGGGCATAGGGCATGAATCTGCCAAACGGCACCCACATCCATCTACCGGCCCAAGCAGGCACAACGATGGAATGCACGGCGTCCCGGCGAAGTCAGGAGCAACGCAGGCCAACAGCCGACCGTTTTCGGCAACCCAGCCACCATGCCCTTCTATTATAAGGGTTTAGGTCCGAAGCTTTGCGCCCTTGGATTTCCCCAAGTTTGCCCTTTCGAACGATGTACCTATTAATAAAAGTACCATGCCAACCAGAGAAAGCAAGAGCCCGAACCAAACAACGCTGCACACACCTTCAAATAACCATCGCACAATTGACGCGCGGAAGACTCATGCTACAATGCCCCCGCAACACTCCCCATCAACGACCATGATGCATACTGGCGAGACCAAACAGCGGCTCAATCAAATCGTCACCACACTCCGCAAGGAATACACTAATCCGCGGATCGCGCTGGAATTCTCGACGCCGATGGAGCTGTTGATCGCCGCGATCCTTGCCGCCCAGTGCACCGATGTCCGCGTCAACCAAGTCACGCAATCGCTGTTCAAGAAATACCGATCGGCCAAGGATTACGCCGCCGCTCCCCTCAAAACACTTGAGCAAGACGTCAAGCAAGTCACCTTCTTCAGCACTAAAGCAAAGAACATCCAGCGCTGCGCTCAGATGCTGGTGGAGCGGCACGGCGGCCAGGTGCCGAAGACGATGGAAGAGCTGGTGGAGCTGCCGGGCGTCGGGCGTAAGACCGCCAACATGGTGCTGGGCAGCGCGTTCGGCGTTCCGGGGATCGTGGTCGATACCCACGTCCGTCGCCTCTCGCAACGGATGGGCTTCTCCAAGCACGATGATCCCGACAAGATCGAGCAGGATTTAGTGGAGATGGTGCCACAGTCGGAGTGGACGAGCTTCTCATACCTGCTGATCGACCACGGGCGCGCCGTCTGCAAAGCGCCGACGCCGTTCTGCGACCGCTGCCACGTCAACCGCCTGTGTCCCTCTTCCACGATCAAGTAACCAATGTGTCAAGTGTCAGATGTAATGTGTCAAGGAACGGCGCCACGAACGTTGCGAGCTATGCCGTGACACTTGACACTTTTCACATAGCACCGATGTGCTCATTGAGCAGCGCCTGTCCCATGTCACGATGAGCACGTCGTACGATCCGCGCTATCTGACAGGCGTCGAGCTCTTCAACGCACGGGAGTTCTTCGAAGCGCACGAGGCGTGGGAAGAGCTCTGGCTGGAGCTGACGACGCCGGACCGGAAGTTCTACCAAGGACTCATCCAAGCGGCCGCCGCATTCCTGAAAGTCGAAACCAACAGCCGTCGTGGCGCACTCAGTCTCTACGAGTCGGCCCGCCGCTATCTGGAACCGTTTCAGCCGTCGTTCCAGGGACTCGACGTGACCGCGTTCATTACCGCCTTCGACCACTGCTTCCAACCACTCATCGCGCAACCGCCCGACGCACCAATCGCCGTTCCCTCAGAACTGATTCCCATGATCCGATTAGAAACACGTTCCTCGTGAAGCGTCATTCGTGAAGCGCACAACACTTCGTCAAATGGGGTGCGTTTCTCGTGAAGCAACAACCCCTGAAGCAGCAGGCCACGAGATACGCTTCACGATGAACGCTTCACGTACGTTATAGAATCCCCTTCACGAACCGTAGCGGCCGTTCTATAATGCGCCCGTTACGGTGGTCGTGCAGGACGATACCAGTCATTGTCCATGACAAGACTCCCAATATCCGGAACCTTGTAGATAAACGAAAGGGACTCTCATGCCTCAAACAGATCAGAAAAGTACTCAGCTCAACGGCAAACCAGCCGGAACGGCACAGCTGATTCTCAACGGTCAAACCGTTGACCTGCCGATCATTGTCGGCACCGAAGACGAGAAGGCCATCGACATCACCCAGTTGCGCGCCAAGACCGAGTACATCACCCTCGACCAGGGCTACGGCAACACCGGCTCCTGCACCAGCGCCATCACCTTCATCGACGGCGAGCGCGGCATCCTCCGGTACCGCGGCATCCCGATCGAGGAGCTGGCCGAGGAAGCGACGTTCATGGAAACGGCGTTCCTCCTGATCTACGGCTACCTGCCGACGCGCACAGAGCTGGAAGCGTTCCAGCAGCGGGTGAGCGACCGGGCGCTACTCCACGAAGACATGAAGCATTTCTTCAACGGCTACCCGAGCAACGCGCATCCGATGGCGATCCTGTCGGCCATGACCTGCTCCCTGTCGACCTACGAGCCGGATCTGGCGACGTCCAACCCGAACCCGAACGAAATCGACACGATCCTCGCCGATCTGCTGGCGAAGGCCGCCACCATCGCCGCCTTCTCGTACAAGAAGTCAGCGGGCCAGCCATATGTCTATCCGAAGTCGTCGCTCAGCTACATTCCGAACTTTCTGAGCATGATGTTCGATTCCCCCACGAAGCCGTATTTCCTCGATCCCGATATCATCCGGGCGGTCGAAGCGCTCTTCGTCCTCCATGCCGACCACGAGCAGAACTGCAGCACCTCCACGGTGCGGCTCGTCGGCAGCAGCCGCGCCAATCTCTTTGCGGCGATCTCCGCCGGCATCTGCGCTCTCTGGGGCCCGCTCCACGGCGGCGCCAACCAAGAGGTGCTCGAGATGCTGGAGGCGATCCAGCAGGACGGTGGCAACGTCAAGAAGTACGTCGCCATGGCGAAGGACAAAACGAGCAACTTCCGGCTGATGGGCTTCGGCCACCGCGTTTACAAGAGCTATGATCCGCGGGCGAAGGTCATCAAGAAACTCTGCGACAAGGTGCTCGCCAAGATCGGGAAGAACGACCCGCTGCTCGACATCGCGCGCACGCTGGAGGAGACGGCGCTCAAAGACCCGTTCTTCGTCGAGCGGAAGCTCTATCCGAACATCGATTTCTACAGCGGCATCATCTACCGGGCGATCGGCATCCCGACGAACATGTTCACCGTGATGTTCGCGCTCGGGCGCGTGCCGGGCTGGATCGCGCACTGGAAAGAAATGATCGAGACGCCGGGAACGAAGATCGGGCGGCCGCGGCAGGTCTACACCGGTCTCAAGCAGCAGAAGTACGTCCCGATCCATCTGCGTGGCTGAACCCAGACACAAGACGCAAGCTTCAAGCCACAAGGGTAAACCGAGAACCAAAGTTTGAATCGCTTAAGCTACAAGCAGTTGCGTTTGAATCCACTTGCAGCTTGAGCCTTAAATTCCCTGTGGCACTTACTTGAAGCTTGCAGCTTGAGTCTTGAAGCTGCTTTACAAGCAACCGACTGGAGGAGACGTGGGTTTTCTACGCTGGTTGTTGCTCCTAAGTCTAGCGGCATGGATTGGCGCGATCCTCTTCTTCTCAACCGTCGTAGCCCCGCTGACATTTCAGCACTTTCCAAAGCCGATGGCCGCAGAAATCGCCGGTCTCTATCTACCACGCTACTACCTCTTCGGCTCCGTCTGTGGCATCGTCGCGCTAGTCACCATCCTGCTGCTGCAAGCGCTGGCGAAACGGACGGACGTTGGCATCGTGCTGACGATGCTGCTGATCGCTGTGATGCTCGGCGCCAACCTCTATGCCAGCATGGTGGTGCAGCCGAAAGCGCACTCGCTCCGCCCGCACGCTGACGCCACTGCTATGACGACCGCTCCCGCGCCGGAACCATTAGCCACGACACCAGCAATCGCCGCCGAGTCGAGCGCCGAATTCAAGCAGCTCCACCGCCTCGCCATGCAGCTCAACACCGCCGTCCTCCTCCTCGGCCTCGTCGCGCTTGGCTTCTTCTCCTCCCGTCTTCGCCTCTCGTAAGAATCCTTCCGCGCTCCTTGAACAACAGGCTTGCAATCCACTCCCCTTCTGGTAATCTTGCTTTGGGTTAGTGGCTTTCGAACGCAACGGAGCATACGATGGAACGTAAACCAAAGTTCAAGCCGGTGATCACCCGAGTCAAGCTGAACCCCGAGCAAGCCGTGTTACAGTGCAGTTGTTACGACTCAGACTGGAATGACCCAGGCACGGGGATTGAGATTTGGGCTTGCGCTGCAGGTCAGTCTAAAACCTACGCTGGCAAAGGTCCTGATAGCACTCCATCAACGGCGTTCTCTTAGCCTGCCCCGTACTAGCCAGTCGGAGCTAGAGTGTTTCCTCCTCTACCTTTACCAACGACTTCTCCCATGCTATCGTAACTATCGTTGACGCTATCAACACACAACTTGACCATTGACAATGCTTGCTTGTGGATTGCTAACACGCTGAAAGGAGTAGGATGTGAAGCAGACGAACGATGTACCGGTGAGTCAACATATCACCTGGCACCATGGAAAATTGACGGACGCGGACCGGGAAAAATACTTGAAGCAAAAGGGAGTGATCGTCTGGTTGACGGGGCTCTCCGGCTCGGGCAAGTCGACCGTAGCGCGCGAGGTGGAGCTGGCGCTCGTGGAGAACGGCAAGAACGCGTTCGTCCTCGATGGCGACAATATCCGCCATGGACTGAACAAAGACCTCGGTTTCTCACCGGAAGACCGCAAGGAGAATATCCGCCGTATCGGCGAGATCGCCAAGCTCATGGCTCAGTCAAACATCATCACGTTAACCGCCTTCATCTCGCCGTACAAAGCTGACCGCGACACCGTGCGAGCGTTGCTGCCCGAAGGGCAGTTCATCGAGGTACTCTGCAACGCATCGATCGAGGTTTGCGAAAGCCGTGACACCAAAGGACTCTACAAAAAGGCACGTGCCGGGCAAATCCCTGAGTTTACCGGCATCTCGGCGCCGTACGAAGCACCGGAGCGCCCGGAGCTCGTGCTGAACACCGGCAACGAAACACTCGAGGAGAGCACTCGGAAGATCCTGGACCTGCTGGAGCAGCGAGGATTCATTTGACAGCGCAAGATGGGCACAGAACATGAGGCAGCAGGTTTCGTGTTCGAGCAAGCCCCGAGCACACTCGAGGGGCGAGTCGAAAACCCCCAGACAGGGAGAACAGTTGCTTCTCGACTCCAGCCTCGCACCCGCTCGGCCTCCGCTCGAAGACGAACAACATGTCACCAGCATTTGAACGATACACTGAACTCTGCAAGCTATGCGCTTGGGGCGTTCTACCATGACAGCTGAGATAACACTCGTTAACCCAGCGTTGATGAAAGAGCTAGAGCCGATCGATGATCCCGGTCAGCTGATGGCGGAGCTGTTTCGCCGCTTCGGCACCCGCTGCGCTATCGGCACCAGCGGCCAGCTCACCGGCTCGGCTCTGATCGACCTAGCGGTAAAGGCCGGTGTGCGGAAGCCGCGCGTCTTCACCAACGACACGCTGCGTCTCTTTCCGGAAACGTACGAGCTCTTCAGCGAGATCGAGCAGCACTATGGCATCACGATTGAACGGTTCGCGCCGGACCCGGCGAAGCTGAAGCAGATGATCCAGCAACATGGCGAATACCTCTTTTTCGACAGCAAGGCGAAACAGGAATTCTGCTGCCATCTGCGCAAGGTCGAGCCAAACCACCGGGCGCTGGATACCCTCGACGCTTGGATCACCGGGCTGCGTGCCGATCAGTCGGAGTCACGAAAGGCAACACCGCGGCTGGAGATCATCGACCATCCCCTGCCCAACGGCGGGACGCGCCCGCTGCTGAAGGTCGCGCCGCTTGTCGCCTGGACGGAAGAACGCGTGCGCGAATACCTCACGGCCAACCAGGTGCCAGCGCACAAGCTGCTCACGCAGGAGCTGCCAGATGGCTGGCGCTACGAGTCGCTCGGCTGCATCATCTGCACGACGCCGATCGGCCCGCACGAGCCGCGGCGCGCCGGTCGATGGCGCTGGTTCAACACCACCGCGCCCGGAGACGACAAAGAGTGCGGCCTGCACCTGCCGCCGCCGAAGCGCTCGTGAGTCGCGCTACATCCCCGTCTGCCGAAGCCCTGCTGAACGTCGCCCGTCAACTCATCCTGCAAGCCGCCGACCGACTGACGGAGCTGGCAAAGCAACCGCTCACGCGCGAGCGCAAGCACGACGCCTCCCTCGTCACGAACGCCGATCACGAGGTTGATCGTCTGATCCGTGACGGTCTGCGCGCCGCGTTTCCCGATCATGCCGTCCTGACAGAAGAGTCGGGACTGCACCGCGCGCCGGAGTCACCATTCGTCTGGGCGGTCGATCCGCTCGACGGCACGCGCGCCTACGCCAAAGGTATCCCAGGCTTCAGCGTGATGATCGGGCTCTTGAAGGATGGCGCTCCATACTTGGGACTGGTTGCCGATCCACTGGAAGGATACTGCTACGAAGCGGCCCGAGGAGTCGGTGCGTTCCTGACAAACAGAGCGGGCGAGCGAACGCCACTACGAGTGTCTCAGCGGAACGCATGGACGCAGATGCCGCTCATCACCTCAACCGGCTTTCCTCAGACAACGACAGACGCCGTGAACGCGCTCCTTGGCTCGCCGTTCGTGGCGCCGATCAACAGCGTCGGCATCAAAGTCGGGCTGGTCGTCCGGCAGGTCGCCGACATCTACTTGAACCATCATCTCGTCTCGTACTGGGATACCTGCGCGCCGCAGATCATTCTCGAGGAGGCTGGCGGGCGCTTCACCATGATCGACGGCTCACCGCTCACATACCGCCTGGCCGACTCCCACGTGCATCCGCGCCCGACGATCGCCAGCAACGGCACCCGCCACAACGAGCTCGTGAAGCTCCTGACCCCACTCACCAGCCAGCTTCGTCCACTGCGGCGCAACTCCGGCTAATCCCAAACGCTCGTCCTCTAGCTATCGCTCTGGCGATCGATACGCAATCGCTCGAGCGCCTGCCGGCTCATCGCAAGAAACACAGCATCGTCCAACACCGTTTCGGACAGTTCGCATGGCAGCGGCTCCGCCAGCGGCACCCATGATCGACAGCCGGCGTACTCCGGACGATCCGGAATCTCCAACGGCGTGCGCGACCGATACACCCGCAGCAACACCGCCCACAGCCCCGGCCGCTCACCGTAACGAAACCGCCCCTCCACCGCTGACGCCGAGAGTGCGTGCAGCCCATCGAGCCGCTGTAGTACCGACAAATCATCGACCCACTGAGCGGACTCGACCTTGGCAAACGCCGCTAGAACGATAGCCTGTGCCATCGATCGTACAACCTCGGCCTCCGGCAACCGCTCTCGCAATTCGTCAACGAGATCAACTCGGTTCTGATGCAGATATGTCGGGAAGAGGAAGAACGACTGATGCTCGACTTGAAAGCCGCCGCGCCGCTCCATGATGCCGCCCTTGCGTAACAACAGCACATGCTCTCCGCGCAGCAGCGCGTCGACCACCACCGCCCATTCTTTCAGCGCGACCTGGCAAGAATTCATAGCACAGATTAGCCCAGATATAGTGCTGCATAAATGAGCACAGATTGAATCGCAACACCAGCGAGGAAGTACGCCAACCGTCTGCGCCCATCTGCGGAAGGTGTCTCTGCGTTCATCTGTGCTGAAGATTAGCAGAGGTACCTAAAACAACAGCGCCGTCACCCAAGTGACGGCGCCACAGTAACCCTAGATATTCACCGTCAGACGCTCACGAACCATCGTCCCCGATCGCCTCAACCGGGCAGCCCTCTTTCGCTTCCTTACACTGCTGGATCTCCTGATCATTCTCCGGCTGCTTGGAGACATAGGAATGTCCCTCGCCATCGTTGCGCGCGAAGTTATTGGGTGCCGCTTGGCGGCAGAGGTCGCAGTCAATACACTGATCGTCCACGTAGAACTTGCCGGCCACATTCTCCGAGAGCTTGGTCGCCTTATTCGCCATTAATACTTTCCTCCTTAACATCAAGCCTAAGTGACTTGTACCCATCCGTCAAACGAACAACGTAAGATGCGAAATATCCTGATTCCGGGCGCGATACTGTACCATCCCCTTCGCGCGACTGTCAACGACCCACACCACCACGCTCAGCGTCGGTTCCGCACGAGTTTCGCGCCAGCTCAGCGCGTCCTAGCTTCAGTTCAAGAGCGCTTCGAGCCGCCGCAGTGCCTGCGCTGCCAGCGTATACTGGGGATTCTGCCGCAACGCCCGGCGATACGCCTCGATCGCACGGAACCACTCCCCCCTCTGCTCCCACACGCGCCCAAGGTTGAAGTGGGGAAAACAGTAACTCTCGTACCGACGTGCCCTAGTAGCCCGCTCCAGATACGGCACCGCTTCGTCCAGCTTCCCCTGCTCGATCAGATACGCACCAATGTCGTTCCAGGGATTGCCAAACTCCGGATCGAGCTCGATCGCCTTCTCGCAGAAGCGGATCGCCTCATCGTAGCGCCCCAGAAAGCTGTGCGTCCACCCCAAGAACGTATAGGCTTCGGCCGTCGGCTGAAGCTCCAGCGACTTCTGATAGTGCACGATCGCCTCATCCAACTCGCCCGCCATCTGCAGCTCGTACGCCTTCTGAAAGTACTGCTGCGCCTCCCGACGGCGCTCGTCCCTAGCCGTATCCTTTTCTGGCTCGCTCATAACAAATGTATCTTACCAGAGAGCCCCAGCAGCGACAAGCCACTGTACTAGCTACACACATTTTCGACAATGGCTTTTCTAAGACCATGAATTCTAAAGGACTTTGAAGGCCCAACGCTTGGTGAGGACGTTCGGCATTGTAAAAGATCAGCCAGTTCGCCAGACGCT
>Ga0247727_10001508_pt1 | contig 55182 bp, 46 predicted proteins | sample WisWelCaveWW1625_FD_202498 | JGI IMG/M metagenome (GOLD analysis project Ga0247727, IMG submission 202498) | Biofilm microbial communities from Wishing Well Cave, Virginia, United States - WW16-25 | ecosystem: Environmental > Aquatic > Deep subsurface > Groundwater > Cave microbial mat | place... | reverse complement strand
AGGTGGTACAGGCCCAACTGGGCCAACAGGTAGAACTGGCCCTACCGGTCCGACAGGTGGTACAGGCCCAACTGGGCCAACAGGTAGAACTGGCCCTACCGGTCCGACAGGTGGTACAGGCCCAACTGGGCCAACAGGTAGAACTGGCCCTACAGGTCCTACGGGTGGTACAGGCCCAACTGGGCCGACAGGTAGAACTGGGCCGACAGGTAGAACTGGTCCGACAGGTAGAACTGGTCCGACAGGTAGAACTGGTCCGACAGGAGCAACTGGTCCTACTGGAACGATGTCGCAAGATTTTGCGTATACTTATACTACGACTCCAGGTGCGGTCGCCGATAACGCTGCGCTGAATCTAACCACGATTACTGCAACACCTACAGGCACAAACATTACTCTTTCTTCGGGAGATGTCGCCATTAACGACTCTGGTTTCTATCAAGTCACCTTTGGCGTCAATGTAGGATCAACTGGGAGTGGAGCATTTGAATTAAGGGTTAATGGTGTTGCCGGCGGATTCGTACCCTATAGGATTACCTACGACACCATCGCTTCGCATGCAGTGATGATGTCTCTGACATTGGTCGTCCCACTTGGAACTCCAATTCCAGTTGGTGGGCACATCTTATCCATCTTTAATATTTCTGGCGTTGCTAAGACGATTGGAACAACAGCTATTGCGGGGCCATACGCTTATATGACAGTTCTTAAACTACAGTAAAAACGGGTAAATTATGTTTCGCACTCTCAAAGCAATATGCCTCATCAGTTGTTTAGGACTGATAGGCTCTATCAGCGTATTGCATGCAGATCAGCCTGCAAAGAAATATACGTTATCGATTGCAGCTGTTTTTAAGAATGAGGCCAAGTATTTGAAGGAGTGGGTCGAGTACCATCGGATGATTGGGGTCGATCACTTCTACTTGTACAACACCAACAGTTCAGACCAATTCCACGAGGTGCTACATCCTTATATCAAAGAGGGCTTGGTCACACTGGTCAATTGGCCCCAACGGCTGCGAAATTCCGATGAAAAACATGATTTCTTGTGGATGCTCGACTCGAAGATTTTAGCGTATGAGAATGCTAATAAAATGAGGGCCATTAAAGATACTGAGTGGCTCACTTTGCTCGACATCGAAGAATTTCTTGTCCCACCTGAAGGAAGCAGTCTAGTTGATCTGCTTCAGAAGTTCGGCGACGCTCCAGGTATTGCCATTGAGGTTGACCACTTCGACGCATCCAAATTCGACATCGCACCTAAGAGAAGATTGGTGATCGAGACAGTAGAATTGACAAGTAATCCAGAGCCAAATCCTCACAAAGCCATCTCGAAAATGGTGTTTAAGCCTGACCACTGTGTCGCCTTCACTTGGCCGCCTTATCAGTGCGTCTTTCAAGATGGGCAAAAGACTGCGTCTCTTTCCAAAGCGGAATTGCACGTCAATCGCTACAATAACAGGTTCAAAGGCTCGTTGTACTTTGGCCAAGTCAAAGACAAGTTACATGTGGACAACCGCATGCTTTCAGAAGAAGAAACGAATCTCATCTTAAATGAAGGTTATCAGATTGAAGATCAGGCCCGCCCAATCTTTCGATTCATGCCAGATCTGCTGAAGAGACTGGGGTACGAAACAGGCTTGAGCCGGTAAATCAGCAAAGGCAAATTGCATCTCTACTTAAAAACCCCGCTACTACAGCGGGGTTTTTGATTTCTATATGATAAGCACAACTATCAACGCAAAGACGCGGAGGCGCGAAGAACATCGCAATGCATTTACAAAATTCTTTGCGCCTTCGCGTCTTTGCGTTCAATCTTCATAAACGGCCTTAAGCCGCTTTGTGGATGAAATCGGGTGGGCGTTGCTTTGGTACTTTGTCCACCACGAATTTAAGGTTGTTTTCAACGCACTCGCGAATGTTGGAGGGAAGATCGGTTTTATTGAGGAGCATATGGGAGGCGTTGTAAGACTCGCTATAGCGTCCGATCCAGTAGGAGCAAATCGAAAACTCGAGGAGCAGGCCGTAATCGTAGATCCATGACTCCACAAAGAGGCTATCATTGGGAATTGGCGTGGTCAGCCCGAAGCGCGCTAGAAGGTACCCCATAAGGTAATTTTCCTGTCGGCGGTAATAATTCGCCAAGCGATAGAGAGGCTCGGCGCGCACAGGTCGAAAGGTGTAGGCTTTGGAGTAACTTCTGGCGACCACATCTTCGGGCTTATTCAGGTTTTCATTCAGGATCGCAATCTCGTACATCGACCAGAACACCTCCTGATCCCATCCCCCCATCGCGACACGTCTTTCGTAATTTTTAAGGGCCAGCTCTAGATTGCCGGCATCGCGATAGCTTTGTGCTAGGTAGAAGACGTTGCGACCGCTGGTGGGATCTTTTTCAAGCGCTTTCTCGAGCAGGGCTGCATCTTTGAGGAATTTTTTCGGATCATGCGAGCGATCGCCTCCACCGACAATCACCATCTTGACCCCTTTTAACACCTCTGTGTCTCTTAGCACAGGGCTCACGAGCACTTCGTGCACCACACCCACCCATTTCCACTCTAGATCTGTCCGGATGAGCTGAATGCGATCGTAAGACATGCCTGAGTACTTGATGTTGAGGTAATAGGCATCTTTGTCCAGCACAGGTTTTTTAAAATTCGGTTCAATAGCTAGCATATCATCAGCATCGATGAAGAGCAGGTAATCGGCTTTATCCTTGGCTAAGTTGAGGGCTTCATTGCGGTTATGCTCAAAATTGATCCAGGGGCGCTCGTACAGCTCGCCCGGAATCTCTTTCATGAACTCTTTGATCATCTTTTGAGTGCCATCTGTGGAGCCGGTATCGACGATCAACCAGTAATCGATGAGGGGTTTTACAGATTCCAGACAGCGGCGAATCACCGGTGTTTCATTTTTGACGATCATATTCAAACAGACGGTCGGCCGCTTCAGTTCGCTGGCTTCGAGAGACCAGATGAACGAGAGGACAAAAAATAGAGTCAGCTGCAAAACTCCACGACAGTGGAAAATCGAAGATTTTGAACCCCATTGCCATAGGACAGGCCTTGCCTGTCCGACGCGTTGACGGTGGCCTACCCAAGAGGGTAGGCGAGGAGGCGAGGACGCAGTGGGGCTCAAAAGGGCGATTTTACGCTTCGAAGAGTTTTGCAATTGGCTCAATAGACATATGATTTTTCTCATGGCGCCTTTGGTGGGGTTGTGATGAGGTTCATGAAAATGCTAATGAAATGGTCTTTCGTGTACTGCTGAGCGGCATCGCTGACTAGATACTGCTCAATGTGCTTGATATATCCGCGATACTGTTCTTCTGGCATGTTCTTCAGATAAGCGTAGAGCTCTTCATTGCTGCTGAAACTCTCGCGATCGATGAAGCAACCAGACGGAATGTGCTGAGCGATATTGGGCGCACCCCAGTACACCGGAACAGTGGCGGCCTGAAAACAGTCGAAAATTTTTTCAGTGATATAGCCAGAAATATTCTTGGTGTTTTCATAGGCAAAACAGAATTTGTAGTGTTTTAACACATCCACTTTCTTGTCGATAGGACCGCGATAGGTACGCAAGTGAGCTGGCCACCATTTACCGTATAGATCGAAGTCGTCATTGGAAAAACTCTCGAAGAAATCGATCAGCTGTCGCCTTGCTGTATAGAGCTCAGTCGGGAAAGAGGACTCTTTGTTGCAAGAGACTAGTGTACAGAGCCTTTTCCATTCATAGCCGATAGGATTGGCAATCATCGGTCGTTGCACAGGATAGAAAAACTTAAAGTACTTTGTGTTGTCGACCAGCGCATCGTTCCAGGTAAACACCTTGGAAAAGATACGATGATTTTCCACATTGTAGTTCTCAGGAATCACCGAAGGGGGCTCCCACAAAAAGAGGATGAGTTTCTCCTTTGGGAAGCGCTCAAGGTAGGGCAACTGGTCTAAAAAGACATCGTAGACGATCAAGTACTCAAATTCCTCAGATGGATCGAGCTGGTCTGCTTGCAAGAGTTGAAAACCAGATTCCTTGGCCTTTTCCCGCAGGCGGTACATCACATCCAAACAGTTGTCTCGATTGAAAATGGGATTGCCGATGGAAAAGAGCTCACCCCATAGTCCTGGAGTGATATATACCTTCTTGACTGGACCTTTCTGGTTGAAATGCAAAAGAGGCTGGTACTTAGATTGCCGTCTGACATAGCGATCGAGCTCAGCTTGCAGCCCTTCATTGACCTTGTGGTCATTGATCGGGTTGCCAATGTTGTAGACATAGCTGACCTGGGGCACAAAAGCAATGTGATGACCTGCCATTTCGAGCATGGGGATGAACATCGCCAAATCCCAGGCCATCGGGAAAAACTCCCCGTTGTACAGAAGATCTTCCTTCTTAATTTGCTGGAAAAGTCCCGCGTAGAATGTGCGTAGAGCCGTCGTTCCCCGCGTGTAAGTTCTAAACTCGTTTTTCTCAACCACATCGCGTGGGATTTCGCAACCAATCCCCTCTTGATAACTTGGATAGTAAATGAACTGCCCATAGGTCAGCCAAACGCTTGAATCGGCGTAGACTTGATTGAGCTCGGAGAGCACTTCATGGTGAGCAAACCAGTCATCGCCATCGAGGCCTACGACAATCTCGTTTGACGCACAGAGCCAGACAGCTTTATAAATATTTGCAAGCGCTCCCACGCGTTTTTCATTTTGAATAAGCGTGACGCGATCTTCAAGATGGTATTTCTGGATGTACTCTCTAACAAGCGCTCCAGTGCCATCGGGAGAGGCGTCATCGACATAAATCACGCGAAAGTGGGTGTAAGTTTGCGAGAAGACAGAGTCTAAATTGCGCTGGCACCACTCCTTATTTTTATAAGAAGGGATCACCACGACAAAAGAGCGATCTTGGCTCTCCGCCACGCCCGCTTGGGCGCTGCCTAGAAACAACAGGGCAGTGAAAAGGAGATAGAAAAATGCGTTTATTTTGCTTTTGATCATGCGATTATCTCATTCCAAATACAAATTCTCTATCGAGCCAAAAGAGGGAATCCGATTTGATCTCCCCTTGGCTATGTGGCATGCGATCCAGGCTAATCAAATTCGACAGCCCCAACCGGTAAAAAATCATCGAAAGCGCACTTTGATCTGAGCGCGCAGAAAAAAAGGCGTCTTTGTCGTGAGCTGCACGGTACCACCAGTCGATGATCCTGCGTCCCGTATCCTGCGTGAAATCCACACCGAAAAGGCCAGCAGAGCAGGAAGGGATTTTAAAAGTCTGCTGCAGGTTAAACCCGAAAAAGGCTGCCGCACTCGAATTCATGTACGGCCCCACCGTATGGCTATTGCCCATTACAAAATACCCTTGCTCCTCAATCATGCTGAAGATCTCGTTAACACTCACGAGCGGCACAACCGATGTGTCCAGCCATAAGACACGCTTGTATCCCAACCTTTGAGCTTCTCTAAAGAATGACACCTTGAAAGCGTAAGGAACATGAGCCAGATTCAGATCTCCACCCTCTGTGTTGGGCCACCCACCCATTCGATAGAGCACATGTCCTTTAAAGTCTGATTCACTGACCAGCTTGAGAAGACGCTTGAGACCCGCTGGGTAGCTGCGATTAAAAGTGGAATAAATCAGCACGCAGTTTTCCCTTTCTTCAGGATGGCTATTGACATGCACGACACCAGACCGAGGGAATTCATCGGGAGATTTGCCGATGATCTTCATATTCTTAGGTCCATTGTACATGTCGTTGAGCCGCTCGAGATTCAATCGATCTCCATGGGAGAGAAAGTCCTGAACCAAGAGGTAATCTTGGAATGTGGGATGATAAATATCTGCTATTTGACTATAGACCGTGCCCGCAGCATCCTTAAAAGAGAGCTCCGAGAGTGGAGCGTACTTTTCTTTGCTGCGCACAAAACGATCCATCGCCTCTTCCAGCGCATCAGAAACCTTGTGGTCATTCAAAGGCTGCGTGCGGTTGTAGATATAGAGCACATCGGGCACGAAACGCACATGCCGCCCTGCCATTTCCAGAATAGGGATCGAGTAAGCCAAATCCCCTGAGCGTTGGATAAATTTCCCTTCAAAGAGCAGATCTTCTTTGGCGATTCTTTGGAAAAGCCCTGCATAGAATGTCCTCAAGTGGGTCACTGCCCCACCGAAAGAGCGAAAGTTATTTTGTTCCACCACCTCTTCAGGAATAGGCTTAGCAAAGCCCCGTGTGAAGCGCGGGTATGCGGCAAACTGGCCATAAGTCATCCATACATCTGGATCAGAGTACAGCGAGTTTAGCGAAGCTAAGACACCATCGTGCGCAAGCCAGTCGTTCCCATCTAAGTCGACGACGATTTCATGCTCGTCACACAAGTAGACCCCCTCCGTCAAGCACGCTAGCGCTGAACCTTTCATCTGATGCTTGATCAGCGTAAAACGATGTTCCTGATGATGTTGCCGCACAAACTCTTCCACTAGCTCAGCAGTTCTGTCTGTAGAGGCATCTGCGATGTAGATGACGCGGTAATTTTGGTATTTCTGGTTAAAGACAGAATTCAAATTATCTTGAAACCAGTCCCGGTTATTGTAAGAAGCAACAACCACCACGAACGGCTTTTCCGTTGATTGTCCTTCTTGTGCGTGGATTAAAGAGAATAGAATAGATCCTAGAAAAGCAAATCCAAAAATCAGTGTACGCATATGAGGCAGTTGCAAAACTCCACGACAGCGAAAAATCGAAGATTTTGAACCCCATTGCCGTAGGACAGGTCTGCCTGTCCGACGCGTTGACGGCGGCCTACCCGAGAGGGTAGGCGAGGAGATGCGAACGCGAGTGGAGTTCGAAAGGGCGATTTTACGCGTCGAAGAGTTTTGCAATTGGCTCATGATCTATATCAGTAGGGAGCACTCACACGACTGTACCTAGCCCTTTCGCGAATGAGAAAGCCCAGGTTTCTTTGCGTCGTGGGATCCTTTTTAATATCGTTGATTGGAGTATCCACGTTGTAAACGTAGAGGACATCAGGAATAAACTGACTGTTTTTCCCTGCCATTTCCATGATAGGGAACATGTAAGCTAAATCCCCCGCCATGAGAAAAAATTCACCATTTAAGAGGAGATCCTCCTTTTTAATCTTTTGAAAGAGACCCGCGTAAAATGTGCGTAGCGCCGTCGTCACCCATTGGTAATCGCGAAACTCATTGCGCTCGATAATCCCATCTGGAACCTGCGCTGCCCATCCAGGTGTGCTGCAGGGCCAATAGACAAATTGCCCATAGGTCACCCAAACATTCGGATTAGCGTAGACGCTATTGAGCTTTTCTAAGACATGATCATGAGCGAACCAGTCATCGCCATCCAAGATAGCGACGATCTCGCTCGGATCGCAAAGCCAGGCCCCTTTAAACGTGTTCGAAAGAGCCCCACTCCGCTTCTCATTGCGGATTAGAGTCACACGATGTTCTTGCTTACGCTCTTTGACATACTTGCGCACAAGCTCCCCTGTGCCATCCGGAGAAGCATCGTCGAGATAAACGATGCGATAGCGCTGGTAGTTTTGTGAGAAGACTGAGTCGAGGTTTCGCTTATACCACTCTTTGTTGTTATAAGAAGGGATGACAACGACTATGGCTTTTTCTGCCATCGCAGCAGGCTTATCCTCTTTGGCATTCACCGGCAGCGCTCCTAATGAAGCAAAGAGGATAAAACCCAGAACGACGGCAAGCATGCTCGCAAGTGCCGCAAATAACTTCCTACTCATAACCACGCCCTAAGAAGCTGTACTAAAACCTAAGCCTTCGATCTTTTGAGCGCTTTTCGCGATCTTTTTCCTCCCCCTCCTCAGCCATGTCATCGTCCCAACATTGTCCTCGTCGGGGGAGAAAAAATCACATCGAAAAGCCCTTCAAATCTCTAAAAGGCTTAGGTTTTAGTACAGCTTCTAAATAGATTTTTGAAAATGGATCATCAACTTCAATTTAAAAAAAAGTCAACGAAAATCCATTTTGCTCAACGCTTTGAGTTTGGAAAAAGGGGGAATGGCTAAAAACGGGTTGACACCTGTCAAGCTCGTCGCTTATGTTGCTTGCATATCTTTAGAGGCAGTTGCAAAACTGAAGCGACAGTGGAAAATCGAAGATTTTGAACCCCACTCGCGTAGGACAGGTCTTGCCTGTCCGACGCGTTGACGGCGGCCTACCCGAGAGGGTAGGCGAGGAGGCGCGGACGCGAGTGGGGTTCGAAAGGGCGATTTTACACGTCGAAGAGTTTTGCAACTGGCTCTTTATTTTAACATCAAAACGAGTCATGCCTATGCTCAAACACTATCGCCCGTTTTTCTCCATACTCTTAGCTATCTTCAGCACTTTCACATCCACGTTCAAAGTCCATGCAGAAGATAATCTCAACCCACCTGTTGCTCCCGTCATCGAAGAAGCCTGGGTCGCGTACGCCACAGCCAACTACTTCTCGCTATTGGAAGTCACCATCGCTAGCGTCCACGCTTTTTCCACTCGTCCCATTGTGGCCGTAGGGGTCAACGATGATATCCCCTTCTCCACGGAAAAGTACCCGCGCCTCATCAAAAAACGCATCAACGTCGATCTGCAAGCGCGTCCCGCCTATGTTTACAAACCACAAGCCCTTCTCGAAGCCAATGTAACCAAAGGCATCTACATCGATGCAGATGCGATTTTAAACCGAGGCTGCGATGAATTATTCAATCATTGCGCGCTAGTCAACGACCACCCGCTTTGCCCCGTGCATGAAGATGAAGCCCCTGTGGCTTACGCCACAATGGAGTTTTTCGGGATAGCGCAGCGCTCCATGCATTACGTGCACGCTGATTTGATCGTTTTTTCCTCCAAATGCCTCCCCTTCATCACCCATTGGCACAACACCTGCATGGATCACTGCTACCTCGGCAATCCCTGCTGGGACGAAACCCTCCTCAATGTCCTGCTCTGGAAACAAGGTGCGACAGACCAACTTTTCCGCTGCGACCCCTATAACGCCTATATCGACAGGTATCTAGCTTTAGATCCTTCTGAAGACAATCAGCCCCCTTACAACCACTGGTTCGTCTTCCATGGAAATAAAGACCCGCAAAGAGGCTGGAATATGCTCCGATCGCTGCAAGAAAGAGCCAATCAAAGCCGTTTATAGGAGAAGCCAATGCGTTTTAAATACCTTAAGCATCTGCTAGCACTGTTTCTCCTGACTGCAAGCTTGACCGCGGGCCAAACCACTCAGGCAGGGCTTGCCCTTGAGCAACAATATCTCACTCACTGCCAAGCCCCCTCCGATATCAACACACACATTCCCCATCTTAAACGCCTGGCGCAAGAGTGCTCTTCTGCTGTAGAGATTGGGATACGCAGCATGGTTTCCAGCTGGGGTGTTCTACAAGGGCTAGCAGAGAGCCCAAGCGCTGACCGCTCTTACATTGGGATTGATCTCAATGACCCACCCACAGAGAAACTTAATCTGGCGCGTCAGCTCGCGGAAGCCAATGGCATCCACTATCAGTTTTGGCGTGGAAACGACATGGATATCGAAATCGAGCCAACCGATCTTCTCTTCATCGACAGCCTGCATACCTACTGCCATCTCACCTATGAACTAGAAAAATTCGCCTCAAAGGTCAACAAATACATCGCACTACACGACACTAGCGCTCCATGGGGAGAATGCGATGATAATCAATACCACGGAGACCGTTCTGAATATCCTCCTAGCACCGACCGCACCAAGCGCGGGCTCTGGCCAGCCGTACTCGATTTTCTAACGCGCCATCCAGAGTGGAGTCTAAACGAGCGACATTTCAACAATCATGGTTTTACTGTCTTAAAACGCCGCAGCGCTCTTCAACAAGGCTCCGATGCACGCATCGATCACATCCTCCAAAACAAGATCATTCTCTGCACAGGCCCCTCGCTGCACCGCAGAGAGATGCTCAAAAAGACGACAGAACAAGACATACAGCTCATCCCCTTCAAGAAGATATTCGTGGCTACCAACGACCCAGACCTCATGGACATCACATTCCTCAACCAAAAACCTATCTGCGAATACATTCAAGCGGAGACCCATCAGCTCGGCTCGTTGAACTGCATCATCACCTCGCTTAAAAACGCCGTCAGCGACCCCGACTCTAAAGACGACGATATCATCATTTTTAAGCATGAGACCGTGTTCATCAACGACATGTACCTTGTACGCCAAGCAATCGGTAAGCTCTTAGACGGCTACGATATGGTCGTCAGGTACTGGGCCCCCGACCATTTCTACATGACGAACGTCTTCTACATCAAAGTCTCAGCAGCGCGCGCGATTTTCCAAAATCACCCACAGGCGACCGGCTTTAACGACGACTATCGCTTTTGCGAAGAGTATTTCACCAAATACATCGCCAATGCAGTACCAAACGTGTACCGCATCGACTACGCTCATCTCACCAGAAAAGATAACGAGCTAGGATTTTACCATGTTCCGCCGCCCCAATACGAAAATGATGCGGGGTATTGGAATAAGGCCAATTACTACCAGCTTTACAAGTAGATTTATGGTGATTGCTCAAGACATTCAAGGTTCTGCCGGATAGCACCCGCTACCAAGTCGATGCTCTCGCGATAAGCTGAGTAAGGACGAGGGCAGTGGCAATCGATGCAGTCCTGCAAATTCAGCGCATGGAAATCGATCCGCTCCCAAGCAGCCCGATCCAAGCGCCCCTGCACACCATGCCCCAAGCGAATCAGCCTGCCGCCCTCCCTTTCCCAATTCAAAGCGCAATTGTACAGCATGATCTCATCGGTGTTCCAACCAAGCTGCAGATCAGCCCACTCTTTTAGACGCGTGGCAATATCTTCAGGAGATCCAATCTTAAAAATAGCCGCAAAGACACACCCCTTCGCAGCGACATAACACATCGGGAAACGCACATTCACATACCCTTCCGCTCCATCGCGATAAACTAGAAAACCATCGTCAGGGCAATGCCTAGCGCCCTCCTTGAAATAAGCCGCTGAAATAGGCAGCATATCAATATCAGAAACGAGGCAAACATCATCTGGAAATAGCGCTGGGATAAATAAGCGCGCAGCCTGCGCCTGCAGAGCCTCAGACACACCAGGAATTGGATCGAAACGCAGCACATCCCCAACAGATGCATCAATGGGACAATGCTCATCTGCGATCAAGACCAACGTAGGCTTAAACCCCATCGATTCCCATAGGCAAGCCACCAGCGGCCAGAACTCGATGTACATCGGATTGTTATTCGTTGAAACAATCACCCTTTTCAGCTCCATCCCATGCAAACAGGCCAAATTGATGAAGATTGTAAGTATAAAAACACACCATTTTCTAAGCATCTGCGGCCCCTTTTCGTCCAAAATTTGCTAATTGCCAACCATTAAAATCGAGAAAATAACACTTGTCAAGCAGTTGCAGCAGCTCGCCAAAACAATTTGGCATAACATTGATTATCTGCATGTTATAACTTATCTAACCCAAATTCTGGAATTTAATTAATGCCACATTCCTAAGCATGTAAAATATTTTTTTAATTAAAATATTTATTATAAATCGGTCGATCGGTAAAAGGGGGTTTAGAGACAGTTTAATCTGAAAATAGATTTCACTAAGTTTGAGGTAATTATCTTGTTCCGTTCATTATTAGTTATTGCCATAGTTGCATTGGTGTTGATCGCCACAGTTATAAATTATCCTCACAGCTCTAATGCATTTTCAAAACCCAACGCTCAGCCAAATACTGCAAACAATAATAACCGCTCTCAAGCCCAATCGTCTAAAAAATACCAGAGCGCCGCTGCAGCCACACCAATTACAGGATCCCGCTCCAATCACACACTCAGCTCTCGCCCGGCAGCAGCACCTGCCGACTTTAACGGCCATGAACATACCCCCTTCGTCAAGCGCCTGTCGCTACGCGATATCGAACGCAAAGGGATTGGCTATAAAAAAGGCTACGCCACATTAGAAGCGATGCTCGGCCCTGATTATCGCCGCGGCCACTGGCTCGGCATGGTCGACTTGCGCGGCCACCACCTTTACAATGATAAATATGCGACCAACGCAGGCGTGATCGCAAGATACATCCCCTCGAGCTCTTGTGTGATCTTTGGAGCCAATGCTTATTGGGATTACCGCAACGGATGCAAAGGACACTACCATCAAGTCGGTGCCGGACTCGAGCTTTTAGGCGGCATGTGGGCATTTCGCCTCAATGGAACAGCACCCGTCAGTAGCCATAAGCACAAAACGAAGTGCGTCTTTGATGACTACAGCGGTGGCTATTTCATCATCTTTGAAAACAAAGAGTTTTCCTACTGGAATGCCAACGCCGAGCTAGGCGCTTACCTAGCTAAAACTAACGACTTCCAATTATGGTTTGGCGCCATCCCCTACTTCCTCACTCGCGGCGGCAACCACAATGCATGGGGTGGAAAAGTCCGTCTGCGACCACAATACAGAGACTTCCTAGCTATGGATTTCAGCGTCAGCCATGACCACATCTACAACACCAACTGGCAAGCAGAAGTGATCGTAACACTACCCCTCTACGACATCTACGCTAAGAACAACAAGAAACGCTGCCTCAGAGATCGCGACATCTATCAACCGGTCAGCCGCTTCGAAATCATCCCCCTCAAGAAGCACTCCCACGTCGAGAAGAACTTCTAACCACACCCACCACAGCTAACAACTACACTTGAGGAGAGGTACCCGCCTCTCCTCAATCATTTCTTAGCTTTTTGTTTCCAAAAGCTTGAGGGAGATGTGTCTTGTTTTTGTTTTTAGTTAGTAAGAGCTTATTACCGCTGAAATAGTTGCTATGCTGAAGGCATAAAGAGTTTTTAGAAAAAAAGAAAACCCAAACCCCTCTTTTCCCGTATCCAACCTTTACTGGTGATTGGGAAGGGATTTGAGGGGAGCGAAGCTGAGGCGATGGATGGGGCAGGGACCGTGCTGGCGGAGGGCGGCGAGGTGGGCTTGGGTGCCATAGCCTTTGTGAGCGGCAAAGCCGTATGCAGGCCATTGTGTGTGGTAGTCGCGCATGAGGGCGTCGCGCGTCTCTTTGGCGATGATGGAGGCAGCTGCGATCGACTGGGAGCGCGCGTCACCTTCGACAATGGCCTGTCCGGGGATTTTGGTTGCGGGAAGATGGGGCCCGTCGATGAGCAGAAAGTCGGGCTGCCGCTTGAGGTTGCTGATGGCTATCAGCATGGCTTGGAAAGTAGCTTGAAGGATGTTGATTTCGTCGATGATCTGCGCTTCGACAATGCCGATGCCGTGATCAACATCAGTCATAGCCAGAAGGCGCTGGAAGATGGCAAAACGCTGGGATGGAAGGAGCTGCTTGCTGTCATTGATCCCGTCGATCAATGTGCCCTCGGGCAGAACACAGGCAGCGGCTACAACTGGGCCGGCCAAAGGACCTCGACCGGCTTCATCTACGCCTGCAATACAGACGTAGCCTTTTCCCCTAGCAGAGCGCTCAAAATGGCAGAGCGCATTTGTACCGGACTCCAATGATTTGTAAAGATTTCTGCTTGATCTTGTTGCCGCTGGAAGCGACGTTCGGCCTCGCCAACTTATCCTCAAGTTTGCCTCGGCCTCCACGTCGCCTCGATCGGCAAAATCTCGTCGCATAAATCTCTACCTCTCAATGGAGTTCGGTATAAGCGCCTTTTCTCTTTTGCCAGGAGGGGCATTACTTTTAAGTCGCAGGTGTGGTTTCTGTAGCATCTCCAGCGGAAGCAGCTTCGCCTCTTAATGGAGCGATATGCTCTTTCACTTTGGAAGCTTTGCCAGAGGTGCCGCGCAGGTAGTACAACTTGCTCTTGCGCACTTTCCCTGTTCTGACCACTTCCATCTTCGTGACACGTGGGTTGTGGATCAAAAAGATCCTCTCGATACCAGCTCCATAAGAGAAGCGATAAAGAGAGATGGTCTCAGATAGGCCGCTACCAGTGCGGGCAATGACTGTACCGGTGAACATTTGGATACGCTCTTTGCCACCCTCGACGATGCGTTGGTGGACGCAAAGGGTATCGCCGACATTAAAGGCAGGGATGTCTTTTTTGAGCTGCTCCGCCTCGATCTCTTGAATGACTTGATTTTGTTTCATAGTGTGTTCCTCACAGATATTTATTTTAACTCTTCAGAGTGGCTGTCTCTGACACAAATCAGGACGTACGCGCACCGTCTTTTCTAAGCCTTTTTGCTGGCGCCACTTGGCAATCTCAGCATGATGACCATTCTTCAGCACTTCGGGGACAGCCTTGCCTTCAAACTCTTCTGGCCGCGTATAGGCGGGTCCCTCGAAAATCCCCTGCTGGAATGAGTCGCAAAAGGCGGCTTCCTCATGTCCAAGCACTCCAGGGACAAATCGCAATGTCGCATCGATCAGCACAATCGCCGGCAGGCAGCCATTGGTGAGCACATAGTCGCCGATGCTAATCTCTTCGTCGATCTCCTGCTCAATCACCCTCTCATCGATCCCTTCGTAATGCCCACACACCAAAATGAGGTGGGGCACTTTCGCAAGGCGCATACAAACCTCAGGGCACAGCTTTCGCCCTTGCGGCGAGAGGAAAACCACATGGGAGCCAGCTTGTTTGCGGCTGCGAATCGCCGCTGTCACAGGACCTGGCATCATCACCATCCCCGGACCTCCCCCGTAAGGCCGGTCATCCACTTTCTGGTGCTTCCCCTCTCCAAAATCGCGAATATCGGTCTGGCGAATCTGAGCGAGATTATTTTCAACCGCCCGGCCAATCATGCTCACCTGAAATGGCCCCTCAAAGTACTCTGGGAACAGTGAGAGGATGTCGATGAGCATAGTTGAACGCTCTCTACTTCGCTTTTGCGGCCGCTTTCTTAGCCGGCGCTTTTGCAGCTTTAGGCGCTGCAGCTTTTGGGGCTTCGGCCTTAGGAGCTGCTGCTTTTGGCGCTTTGGCAGGCTTCGCTTGACCTTTCTTGAGCGCACGTCTTTTCTGCACGCGCTTGAGATTGCGCGCTTGCTCTTTAGCGCGTAGCTCTTTAATGAGATCAGGTGCGACGCGTGAAATCAGAGTCACTGCGCTTGGAGTCAACTGCGCGCCGAGTCCCAGCCAATAGTTGATGCGATCTGCTTGGATCAGGCAACTTTGCTTTTCGTTGAAGGGGTTGTACCATCCAACCATCTCCAGGTATTTGCCGTCGCGTGGAGCACGAATATCTGTCACCACTAAGCGGTAGGTTTGTCGGTTTTTGCGTCCTTCTTGGCGCAAACGGATTTTAAGTGCCATAGTTTCTCCTTAAGGCTTAATCTTTACATCCCCCAAGGCATCTTGCCAAAGAGGGATTTATCTCCCTTTTTGAGCTGATTCTTGAGCTGGGGCATCTCTTTACAAAACTGTTTGAGCCGTTTAAAGCCCTTAACCATGCGATTGACATCTTCAACTTGCGCTCCACTGCCGCTAGCAATGCGGCGACGGCGGCTGGGAATCAACTCCACCTTCTCAAACCGCTCAGCGAGTGTCATTGATTGGATCATCGCACCTAATTTATTAAACTCCCGTTCGTCGAAATCGAAATCTTCCATCGCAGACATGCCGGGGAGCATTTTGAGGATACTTTTAAAAGAACCCATTTTTTTCATCATCCCCATCTGCTTGAGATAGTCATCATACGTAAACGTAGCTTTGAGGATCTTTTTCTCTAGATCTTTACTCTCTTCCTCATCGATATTTTCCTGCGCTTTGCGCACGAGGTTGATCACATCGCCCATGCCGAGAATGCGGTCTGCCATCGATTGGGGATTGAACGGCTGCAGATCCTCGATCCGCTCTCCGATCCCCTCAAATTTCAACGGCTTATTCGTCACTTCCCGGATCGAAATCGCAGCGCCGGCACGTGCACTGCCGTCGAGCATCGTCAAGATCGTTCCCGTGATCGCGACACACTTATCAAATTCGATCGCCGTCTTCACAGCATCTTGGCCCGTTGCAGCGCTAGCCACAAAGAGGATTTCGTGAGGCTGAGTCACCTCTTTGATCCGTTTTAGCTGCTGCATCAACTCTTCATCGACGTGCAAACGGCCCGCCGTATCGAGGATCAGGATGTCAAATCCCTCCAGCTTGGCTTTTTGCAAAGCTTCTTTAGCTACGCGTACAGGGTCTTTTTCCCCATCGATTGCAAAAACAGGAGTATCGATCGAGCTAGCGAGTTTCTTGAGCTGGTCCACCGCTGCAGGTCTCTGCAGATCGCACGCCGCGATCAGTACGCGCTTACCGCTGTGTTTCTTGCGCAGGTGTGCCGCGAGTTTAGCGCACTGCGTCGTTTTTCCAGAGCCTTGCAGTCCACAGAGCAAAATCACGGTTGGCTTAGCTGTGATCTCAAGCGTCGCTTCCTCCGATCCCATCAAAGCGACCAGTTCGGCATGCACGGCATTGATGAATTGCTGACCGGGCGTGACCGACTTGAGCACCGCTTCGCCCACGGCTTTCTCTTTGACGCGCTTCACGAATTGACTCGCGACGGAATAATTCACATCCGCTTCCAAGAGGGCAAGACGCACCTCTCGAACGGCATCGGAAACGTTATCCTCTGTCAGGGTCTTTTTCCCTGCCAACGAGGAGAACATCTGTTGAAATTTTTCTGTTAACGCGCCAAACATAAAGTAAAAAAAACTCTAAAGACAAAAGCTCTTAATTAAAAGTCCTTTAAATCATAGGGAGAAAATCATTCAAATTCAAGGAAAAAGAAGCGATCGTGCCCCGCCCAGTCCTTTTCGAGGCGCTGCGCTCTCCAAGCCCCCCCCGTAAAGAGCTCTTTAACAGCCTCTCCTTGCGTAGCCCCGATTTCAAAATAAATTTTTGCTCCAGGCTGAAGATAGGCAGGTAGCTCGCGGCTGAGGCGCCGGTAGAAATGCAGCCCATCCTCTCCCCCCACAAGTGCCATCATGGGCTCATAGGAGCGCACAGAAGGGTCTAAAACGGCGTATTCCGCTTCAGTCACATAGGGAGGGTTGCACAGCACCACATCGAACCTGCGCCCCTCTAGCGGGCTCAGCAAGTCCCCCTGTACAAGTTCCACCTGCACACCATTCTTTTCAGCATTCTGTGCGGCCAGTTGCAGAGCCTCCTCTGAAAGATCGGCCAGCACGACACTCAGTTTTGGCAGAGCGCGTTTCAGCCCAAGACCTAAGCAACCTGAACCGGTGCACAGATCCAGCGCCGTTTGCCCTTTCAGGTCCAAGTCGCACAGCTCCGTGCACACTTTATCAAGCAAAATCTCTGTTTCAGGACGCGGGATGAGCACGCGCTTGTCCACTTGCAGATCGCACTGGTAAAAAGCCACCTTACCGAGCATGTATTCAAGCGGCTCCCCTTGCACCTTGCGCTTGACAAGGCCGCGCAAGAGCTCCAGCTCGTTTGGCTCAAGGGGCCGCTCAAATTGCAAATAAAGCTCTAAGCGCGGCAAGTGCAGCACATGCGAGAGCAACTCTTCTGCCACACGCCTAGGTTTGGAGATCTGCTTGTCTTTAAAAAATTGAGTCGTGAGGGGAAGAATCTCTCCAAGCGTCTTCATGAGCCTATTTCACTATTTTAAAATGTTGATTTTTGAGGGATTTTTTCACAGATTTCAGAGTCGCTTCGCAGGACCTACTTGAATAAGTTAGGCAGGGAAGAGGCTCTGGAAGATGTGGAAAAAGACCAAAAAAGCATGCTTTTCAAATAGTGAGATAGGCTCATAAATGCTTGTCCCCAACCTCGGCAAGTTTTTGCTGATAGAAGAAAGCCACCAGCGCTTCTGTCATCTCATCGAGATCCCCATCCATCACCAGATTGAGCTTATAGAGCGTTAAATCGATGCGGTGATCGCTCACGCGGTTTTGTGAAAAGTTGTAAGTGCGAATCCGCTCAGAGCGATCCCCCGAGCCCACCTGCTGCGAGCGCAGATTGGCGCGTTCAAGCTCCGCTTTGCGCCGCTTCTCCTCTGCTATTTTTGCAGAAAGCAAGCGCATCGCTTTGTCTTTATTTTTGTGCTGCGAGCGTTCCTCTTGGCAGTAGACCACGGTACCTGTTGGTAAGTGAGTGATGCGCACAGCAGAATCGGTCGTATTGACGTGCTGTCCACCAGCGCCCGATGCGCGATACGTATCGATCTTAAGCTCGCGTTCATCGAGCTCTATCTTCTCATCCTCATCTGGCTCAAGGAGCACCGCCACGGTGATAGCTGAGGTATGCACACGCCCTTGCGCTTCCGTCTTCGGCACGCGCTGCACACGGTGCGTGCCCGCTTCATACTGCATCAGGCGGTGCACATTGTGCCCTGAGAGCACCATGATATACTCTTTAAAACCACCCATCTCCGATGTGGTGCAAGTCAGAAGCTCGTATCTCCATCCCTTCTTGTCAGCGTACTGTTTGTACATACGCACGCAATCGCCTACGAAAATAGCAGCTTCATCTCCTCCCGTGCCAGCGCGCAACTCTAAGATCACGCTGCGGCTATCGCGCGGATCTGGGGGGATCAGCAATGTTTCAATGTTGCGGTTGATCTGAGCGATTTGCTTTTCGATGGAGGCGATTTCGTCGCGAATGACAGTCTGAAACTCTGGATCGCTTTCAGCTTTTAAAAGCTCTTGATTTTCAAGCAGCTGCTTCTGCAACTTATCCGATGTCATCCAAAGCTCTTTGATCTCGCCAAGATAGGCATGCTCTTGAGCGAGCTCCCTGTATCTCTTCTGATCTGAGAGCACATCGGGCTCTCCAAGCAGCTGCTCGACCACCTCAAAACGTGCGAGAAGTTTACGAACTTGCGCTTCCATGGAGAACCCTCAAGACCTAAATGCCTTAAGTCGTTTTCTTGCGAGGCTTCTTCTCAGCGGTTTTTTTCGCTGCGCCTTTTTTTTCTTCTTTCTTCTCTTCTGCAGCTTCTTTCTTTTCAGCCACTTTAGCGTAGCGCTTAACGAACTTATCTACACGACCTTCCGTGTCGATAAACTGCTTGCTCTTGGTGAAGAAAGGATGCGATGCTGAAGAGACAGGCACGCGATAGACGGGGTACTCTTTGCCTTCGAACATCTCTTTTTCTTTAGGTTGTAAAGTACTGCCGCAGATGAATTTGAAATTCGTTGATGAATCGACAAATAGAACCTCTTGATAAGGAGGATGGCCTTCTTTTTTCATACGTAGCTCCGCTGCTTGCATAATATTAGATAGGGAGGAAGTTAGCATATTCCCACTTTTTCAAGAAGGAATATGTTCATGACCTCATACCTGCTTGTGTACCCCCATCCGACCAGCCGAGGGCATACAACATGGCAAGCAAATGTTTAAATGAGAGAGGCAGTTGCAAAACTCCACGACAGTGGAAAATCGAAGATTTTGAACCCCATTGCGTAGGACAGGCCTTGCCTGTCCGACGCGTTGACGGCGGCCTACCCGAGAGGGTAGGCGAGGAGGCGCGGATGCAAGTGGGGTTCAAAAGGGTGATTTTACGCGTCGAAGAGTTTTGCAATTGGCTCGAGAGAGTGGATCTGAGATTAATCGACTTTAGAGCGAACGCGGCAGGCCATCTGGGCGGTCATTAGCCCTTCTAGGACACCCTCTTCGTAGCGGAAATGGGGGTGGTTCTCGAGAGCTGGGAAATCGTTGGGCTGCATCACATCATCCTCTGTGATATTTGGGATGATCCGCTGCGCGCACTCCATCACCTTGCGCTTCTGTTCCGCTATTAGCTCATTAAATAGTTCTTCCAGCATCCTTTTTACTCCTTCGCATGCGAAAAAAGGCCCGCATCAGCTCGCTCGCTTCCCTTTCTAGTACGCCCCGCCTCACCTCAAAATGATGGATGGGATGGGGGATTTTAAGCAAATCGACCCAGCTGCCATGCGCGCCACAGCGCACATCGGGCGCGCCCCACACGACAGCTTTCAAGCGCGCTTGGATCATCGCACCAGCGCACATCGGGCATGGCTCCAAAGTACAATAAAGCGTCGCCTCAGCCAGGCGCCAGTTATTGAGCTCACGCGCGCCAGCTTGCAGGCAGAGCATTTCTGCATGCGCCGTCGGATCGCGCCGGGCTTCTGTCAAATTATGTGCCCGTGCGATGATACGACCTTCTAAGACCAAAACAGCCCCGACAGGCACTTCACGCGCCTCAAAAGCTTTTTGGGCCTCAAGCAAAGCCTCGTGCATGTATGAAAGATCTTCCAATTTGTCTACCTGATATAAAATGCAAATCGAATTTCTTGAAAAACAAAGCTACGCTTCATTTAAAAAGCGTAGCTCTATCTAAGTCGTTCCACTTGCGCGGAGTATTACGCTTGTACAGCGTCTAAAAATCTCATATTAAGCAGAACTTGCTTGACACCGAGCATCGATGGAGTAAGTCCATCAGGTTGATAGAAAGTACCTTCCCAGTCATCTGGCAACTCATTACGGCCGTCCATGCCTTGCACCTGTGCGTGGAACAAAGCGCGGTGATCAGGATTGCAAAGTCGATCGTAGAGGATTTGCAACATCACAGCAGTTGTGAAACTGCGCTCTAAATAGCCACGATACAGGCGTGCTCGCGCTTCTCCAAAACCAATGTGTGGATCGTTCAGCATCGCAGGATCTTGGCTAAGGCCCCACTCTCGTCCAATGTGGAGCCGCGCATAGTTCACATAGTGCATGACGTGGTAAGAAATCCCATCTAATCCAGCAGCTTCATCGCGAGTACCCAGCTCTTTGAAGAGAGCCTCTTCTTTACCTGTTCTGATCCAGAAAATAGCAGCATCTTGAAGCATTCTTCTACCCGATCTTAGCAGATCGACCTGAGCACTTAGATCCTCAAGCCTTCTAGGCGTGCATCCTCCTCCATCTGTAAATGAGCAAGCCGATAAGAGTGCCCCCCACTTTAGCTCATCGCGTGCATGTTCTGCTTCTGCAGCTTCATCAGCTGGAAGAGGTGGAGGTGGTGGCGTCTCTGAATCTCTGCGAATGTCTGCTGCCGATCGTCCTAGCTCATAGATAAAGAGCCGCATCATATGTTGATAACTCGTAGTGTAATCAGCGTTAGGATGTCCATAACCGTCATCACTGCGGTTGTTGGCAAAGTTGATCACTTTGCGAATTTGATCAGCAGTAAGTCCTTCGCGCCCAACTACCAACCGATTATACTGCGCGCTTAAACCATCCATGGCAATATTACTGACCCCAGCAGGCAGTGGCACAGTTGTTGGCACAGGGGGTGATGTCACTTTGGCATAATTTGACATACGACAGTCTCGTGTCAGATCAATCGCTTCTTGCGAAACGCGAGAAACACCGACTGGGACACGTCCATCAGCAATAAGCGCCGCTACACGTTGATCTCTTTGACGACGAGCCGCCTCTTGCGGGAAGAACAAGCGATCGCAATGCGCGCGATCTTCTCGAGGTAGGAAACGCATATCGACAAGGGCTTCTAAAACGCCATCCATCAAATCGTGTTGTTCTTGAACAGTGAGCTCCCCTACAACTTGAAACAGGTATTGGTAACCGAGTGCAACGGATGCCCGATTGAGCTGCCCCTCGTTGTGCAACTCGACAAAGGCTGTATAAACGGTTTCTACCATCGCCTCAGTACTCCGTTCTCCACCTGCAATAATGCCTTGCAAAAGCTCCGCAGCACCATTAATTGAGATTAGATCTTGATTTAACTCAACACGTCGATTCGGAACAATTGCACGAGCTGGTGCTGCAGGAACTGCTGCAGGATCTGCTGCAGGTGCGGCCGCGGCGGCCTCTCGGGCTCGGGCAGGTGCTGCAGGTGCGGCGACGGCAAGCGCTCTTGCTCGGGCAGGTGCTGCAGGTGCGGCGACGGCAAGCGCTCTTGCTCGGGCAGGTGCTGCTGGCGCACGCTGGAACGAGGACGCACTCGGATAGGATGATGTTTGATCTTCGACGGAGCGACTGCATGTCAGACAATTGTAGACTGAGGTGAAGAGGTAGACGAAAAAATTGCCGATGGCTTGGAAGACGCGCAAAGCGGCGCGCGCAACGGCGCTGACCAAACCTGTCAAACAATCTGACGTACTTTGAAAACACGTTCTATCAGGTGCGTGCCCTGGATCTACTGCTGTTACCATATCTCATCACCTACTGTTAAAATATATAAAATTGTTGTTCAAGCGCGGGCTGCTAAAAAACCCATGTCTTGGAGGGCAAACGCCACACCCTTAGGCGCAGGCGTAAGCCCGTCTGCTAAATAAAAATCTGCTTCCCAATCATCTGGCAGCCGGCCAGCTCGTCCTATTTCGCTCATTTCCGCGGTGAACAATCTGCGAAGCTCGTAACCGCTTAAGCGATCGCACATGACCTGGATCATCACAGCTGGAGTGTAACTTTCTCTCAAATAACCTTTAATCTGGTCAGGAGTGCGTGAGCTGCCATAACGTGGAATGTAAGAATCCTGTATGTAGGCTGGGTCGCGGCTAAGCCCCCATTCAAGACCAACCTCGCGCCGCGCGTAATTCATATGATGCATCACTCGGTGGTTATCCACGCCATTTGCGACAAGGCTTTTTCTTAAAGCATCCTCTTTTTCAGTTTTATTCCAGGCGATGATGCTGCGCCTTAAGCCCTGTCCTCCATCGCGTAGAGCATCGACCTGTGCCCAAACATCTTCAAGTCGGCGTGGCAGGCAGCCAACGCCATCGACTGCCCATGAGCAAATCGAGATGAGCGCGGCCCACTTAGCATCATCTGAGATGTCTGACCTACGCGCTTGAAGAATGAAATGGCGAACAGCCATTCGATAGCTCGTTGTGTAATCCGGACCATTTTCAATTTGGGCAAATTGGATCTCGCTTTCGACATGGGTCCTATTTAGTCCCAGCGCGCCGGGGCGAGCAGCAAGTCGGGTATATAATGTGAGCAATTCACTAAAATCGATCTGATCAAAATCTGGCGGCAGAACTTCATTTCCTGGCAGCGGAGGAACCGTGCGCATGCCGCGTTGGGTGATGGTAAGCCCCCTGGCTGCGTCGATGGCAGCTTGGGTGACGCGCGAAACACCGACACGGATGCGCCGTTCATCAGAGACGACTGGTCGCTGTGCAACTGGTTCTAATGGAGCGGCCACAGGAAAGAGACGGCTCATCATGAGCTCTTGATCGGCACGCGATAATCGCTGACGCACCACAAGTGTTGTGGTAACGCGCTCAGCTACAGCACGCTGCTCAGCACGCGGCACATTCCCCACTAACCACAGGGTGCGAAATCCTTGAATGGCGTCTCCGACTGTCAGAAACTCCCGCCGAATTAGCGTGTCAAAAGCGCCAAGAACCACTTCCACGATTTGATCTTCTGTTCTTCCACCTGCTTGCGCAAGTGCTCTAAGTTCATTCCCTGCGAGCAGTAAAGGATTTGGCAGAACAGGCTCAGGTGCAACCTCGAGGGCTTCCTCATCCGGGGCCGCTGCGAGCTGTACAGATGGCGCTATGACCTCGACTTGTCTAGGGCAGCATAAGCAATTATAAATGGCGTTGAACAGAGCGCTAAAAAGGCGCGCAATTGCAGTAAAAACGGCGCTCACAGCGTTCATAACGGCGCTCGCCAGCGTATACAAATAACCACCAGTCATGGAAATACATGTCATTTCCGCTTGGGGTCCGCGCCTCTCAACTCTTGCTACCATAGATACCATTCAGCTTCAGCTCTAAATTAAGGAAGGCGAGTTTATTAAGATTACCAATTAAAAGGAATCGAAAAAACACGGAGATATTGAATGCTAGGTCAAGGCCAGCACGATTGTAAAGAAACTATTAGAGCCTCCTCGAGAAAAGGGTGGCGAGAGATTTTGGAGTTGAAGAGTTTATGTGGGATTAGGTACAATAGGGTCAACATTTTAAGAACTATTTTTTTGTCTACTTTAACCTCTCAAGTCGGGGGAATACACAAATGTCTTTAGATAAAGGTACCAAGGAAGAAATCACCAAGAAATTTCAACTGCACGAGAAGGATACAGGCTCTGCAGACGTCCAGATCGCGATACTCACTGAGAGAATTGCCGAGCTGACGGAGCACCTCAAGCTCGCCCCAAAAGACCACGGCTCGCGTCTTGCCCTTCTCAAACTCGTCGGCCAGCGTCGAAAACTACTCGACTATCTCAACTCAACCGACACGAAGCGCTATCAAAGTTTAATTACGCGTCTCAACCTGCGTAAGTAAAGATTTCTAAGAGTTCTAAACCCCCACACTAATTTTTAGTTGGGGGTTTTCTATTTTCATGGTATATTCCACAACATTCATATTTTTCGCAGCACGGATGCGATGAAATGCCCATTATACTGAGTTCGGGTGAGAGGTAAATATTTATACGATGAGATTTTGCCGATCGAAGCGGTATGGAGGCCGAGGCAAACTTGAGGATAAGTTGGCGAGGCCGAATGTCGCTTCTAGCGGTAAAAGATCAAGTAGAAATGTTTACAAATCACCCGAACGCAGTATACACGTGATAAAATCTTTATCATCTCTAATGGTCAATTCATCCTCCGGCTGCGATCCAACACTAAACAGGAGTGCATGAAATGATAAAGTTTAATGTGAAAAAAAAGACTGTATCGGTCGGCGGACGCGAAATCAGCTTCGAAACGGGTAAAATCGCTAGGCAAGCCAATGGCGCCGTGCTTGTCCGTTCAGGCGAAACATTCCTTCTCGCTACAGCCTGCGCGGCAGCCTCCCCTGCTGACGACATCGATTTTTTTCCACTGCGCGTCGACTACCAAGAGAAGTTCTCCTCTTCAGGCAAAACCCTCGGCGGCTTCATGAAGCGCGAAGGGCGCCCCACAGAGCGCGAAATTCTCGTTTGCCGTTTAATCGATCGCCCTATCCGACCGATGTTTGTCGAGGGCTACTACAATGAAGTGCAGCTGCTCGCTACCGTCATCTCTTACGACGGCGTGCACGCACCTGAACCGCTGGCTATTTGCGCCGCTTCTGCAGCACTTGTCATCTCCGATATCCCCCTAATTAAACCGATCGCTGGCGTCAGAGTCGGCCTGATCGATGGCGCCTTTGTCGTCAATCCAACTGTAGAAGAGCAGAAAAAATCCCGCTTAGACCTACTTCTCGCTGGTACAGAAGATGCTATTCTGATGATCGAGGGTTACGCCGACTTCTTGACTGAAGAGCAAATCCTCGCCGCAGTCGAAGAAGGGCACGCTGCTATCCGCCTCATTTGCCAAGCCTTGAGCGACTGGCAAAAAGAGATCGGCGTAGCCAAACGTCAAGACAAACTGCGCCTCATCCCTGATCAACTGATTCAAGAGGTGCATACTCAGACTGCTTCACGCCTCGACCAAATCCTGCGCCTCAAAGAGAAAGAAGCTCGAGAAGAGCAGGTCAGCGCTATTTCCAAAGAGCTGCTAGCGCTCTACCTCCCTGAAGGTCAACCACCAAAATACTCTAAAAGCGACGTTCTAGCCGCCTTTAAGCGCGTGCAGTCCGACATCATGCGCAAGATGATCCTGACGGAAAACAAGCGAAGCGACGGCCGCAGCTGCGACCAGGTGCGCGCAATCGATGTCGAGATGTCGATCCTGCCTAGAACACACGGTAGTGCCCTTTTCACCCGCGGCGAAACTCAATCACTTGCTGTCTGTACCCTTGGCGGTGCGACGATGGCGATGCGCTCAGAGAACCTCGATGGAGAGGTCAGCTCACGCTTCTACTTGCAATACTTCTTCCCACCCTACTCTGTGGGCGAGGTTGGCCGCATGGGCGCTCCAGGGCGCCGCGAGATCGGCCACGGCAAGTTGGCTGAGCGCTCTCTAGCGATGATCGCACCAAGCCAAGAGAATTTCCCTTACGTCATTCGCCTCGAGTCCAACATCACAGAGTCCAACGGCTCCTCTTCGATGGCCTCCGTTTGCGGCTGCTGCCTCGCCATGATGGACGCAGGTGTGCCAATCAAGCGTCCGATCGCTGGCATTGCTATGGGCCTGATTCTAGAAGATGATAAATACGCTATCCTCTCCGACATCCTCGGCGTCGAAGATGCGCTCGGCGATATGGATTTCAAGCTCGCTGGAGATGCCCATGGCATCACCGCCTTCCAGCTCGATATCAAGGTCGAAGGGATCAACAAACATATCATGGAAGCGGCGCTGGCCCAAGCTAAGCAAGGCCGTCTGTACATCCTGCAAAAAATGCTTGAGAGCTGCCCCAAGCCTAAAGAGCAGCTTTCAGCTTACGCTCCACGCATCGAAACGATGCAGATCAAGCCAAGTAAGATCGGCACTGTCATCGGCCCAGCTGGTAAACAGATCCGCGCCATCATCGAAGAGACGGGCGTCCAGATCGATATCGACGATAGCGGCCTTGTTAGCATCGCCTCCACGAATCCAAAATCGATGGCTAGAGCCAAAGAGATCGTCTTCAACCTCACTGCTGAAGTCGAGATCGGCAAAACCTACAAAGGTCGCGTCGTTTCGATCGTCCCATTTGGCGCTTTCGTAGAGATCTTCGGCAAAGAAGGGCTGTGCCACATCTCTGAGCTCTCCCATACCCGCGTCCAAAACGTGCAAGACGTGGTCAAAGAGGGTGAGATGCTCGAAGTGAAGGTCATCGACGTCAACGATCGCGGCCAGATCAAGCTGAGCCATAAGGCCCTCCTTCCTGTCCCCCAAGGGTAGGCAGGCGTTGAGTGGGGTGACCCCTCACCCCATCAACAACCAGCATTGCCAAAAAAAATTTGGAAGCCTCTTCTATCGCAGGGATAGAAAAACCATTGGCAAAAAAAGAAGAAAAAAGTAGACTTACCCATCTTTGATATTGTGAAGGATTGTATCCATGACTAAGAAGAAAAATGCGACGCTATTAGTAACGAAAGAAGAGGCTCTGCCGCAGAGGCGTTGGCTCCTTCTAGATGCGAACGGAAAAACATTGGGGCGTTTTGCTTCTGAAGTGGCCAAGATTCTCCGCGGAAAGCATAAGCCTAATTTCACTCCCCATGTCGACACTGGCGATGGCGTGGTGATCATCAATGCAGAAAAGATCATGGTGACAGGTTCTAAAGATGCGCAAAAGATCTACCGCTACTATACCGGCTCTATGAGCGGTCTACGCGAGATCCCTTATCGCGTCATGCTCGCACGTAATCCTGATTACATCATTTGGCACGCCGTTAAAGGGATGATGCCGAAGACCCGTTTAACCGAAGCGCAGATGAAAAAACTGCGTATTTTCGCTGGCGAAAAGCACGATATGCAGGCTCAAATGCCCGTCCCCGTTAACACCTAAGATTTGGATTTAAGAAGTTATGAAAGAATTCATCGGAACAGGAAGAAGAAAAACCTCTGTTGCCTCAGTCCGCCTCCGTCCAGGATCTGGCAAAGTCGACGTCAACGGTAAGAAGTTTGAAGAATATTTCCCAAGCCCTCTTCAACGCCAAACAATTCTCTCCCCCATCACACGTGTAGCCTCTAATGAGCGTTACGATATCATCCTGCGCGTGAAAGGTGGAGGTATTCAAGGCCAAGCTGAAGCAGCGCGTCTAGGAATTGCCCGTGCACTCGTTGGTGAAGATGGTGAGCGCCGCCATGACTTGAAAGTGCTGCGCTATCTGACACGCGATCCGCGTAAACGCGAGCGTAAGAAGTACGGCCTCGCTGGTGCGCGTAAGAGATTCCAATTCTCTAAACGTTAATTTATACTGCTCCCGGCCCAATCTTGTGGATTTTTTTCGACATCTTTTGAGCCCTGGCCGCCGCCTTCGCGCTCGCTAGCTGCTCTAGAGATTGCGTCGCGCTCCAGGCGGTTACCAGGATTCAAAATCTTGTCGCCAAAATTCACAATCTTAGGCCAGGAGCAGTATACCAGTTTTACACTCTTTGTTAAAAAAAGCCTTAAGGTTTCTCCTTAAGGCTTTTTTGTTATCTCATGCAATCACGCACAATAGCTATGCGATCCGATAGAGGGGTTTGTATTTGCGCTCCAGGTAGGAGATAAAGGGTGTCTCGCTCAAGGTTTGCCCTGTGACACGCTTGCAAAGCTCACTTGAGGTGAACTGGCGTCCATGGCAATGGATGTTGGTGCGTAGCCATTCGCGAATGAAACCAAGCTCTCCTTGAGCGACTTTTTCTTTCCAGTCGGGATGCTGTTTTTCAAAGGTGGTGAAGAATTGCGAAGCGTAGAGGTTGCCTAAAGTATAGGTAGGGAAATAACCAATCGCACCAATCGACCAGTGGATATCTTGAAGGCATCCTTCTCCATCAAACTTAGGCGCAATCCCGAGATTCTCGCGCATCTTCTCATTCCAAATGTCGGGAAGGTCTTTCACTTTTAAACTGCCCTCGATCAAGCCTTTTTCAATTTCAAAACGCACGATGATGTGGAGGTTGTAAGTGACTTCATCCGATTCGATGCGGATGAGTCCGGGCTTCACGCTATTCACTGCTCGAATATAATCTTCGAAGCTGACACTGCTAAATTGCTCGGGGAAGGCCTTTTGCAATAAGGGGAAGAAGTGTTGCCAGAAAGGCGCGCTTTGCCCAATGCGCGTTTCCCACCAGCGAGACTGGCTCTCGTCAATACCAAGAGAGACTTGTTCACCCAGTGGGGAGCCGTAGTGCTCAAAGGGAAGGCCGCGATTATAGAGTCCGTGTCCCCCCTCGTGCAAGACTGCAAAGAGATTCGACATGATGTTCTCAGGGATGATGCGCGTGGTCATGCGCGTGTCTTTAGGATGGAGCGAAGTGCAAAAGGGGTGCGCCGATTGATCAAGGCGTGAGCTCGCCTCATCAAAACCCATTTTTTCTAAAATGAGTTTAGAGAACTCGATTTGTTTGCGCGCGTCGCAGTTGCGGTAGAGAAAATCGTCGTTGAACTGCGGCTTGCCCATGATCTCTTTCAAAAGCTGTTGTAAGGAGAGTTTAAGACGCTCAAACAGTGGGATCAAATACGATGTCTTCATACCAGGTTCATAAAGGTCGAGCAGGGCATCGTAAGGGTGTTCAGTGAAACCTAAAATATCTGCTTTTTTACGCGTGAGCGCGTACACCTTCTCTAAATGGGGCGCAAATGCGCGAAAATCGTTGTGCTCACGCGCCGATTTCCACGCATGGGAAGCATTCGCATTGGTCTTCGCAACCTGTTTGACAAAGCCTCCAGGCAGCTTTGCGTCTTTCTGATAATCGCGTCGCCATTCGCGCAATGCTGCCATTTGCGCGGGATTCAACTTGTCATCTTTGATCTCCCCTGTTTCCAGATCAATCAGGGCATCTAAAGCTTTGGCAAAAGATTTGCTGGTTTTATTTTTATGCACGAGGCTGGCGAGCATCTCGATTTGTTCACTGCGCGCATCAATCGCTTCTTTTGGCATGTAGGTTTCATGGTCCCAATCCAACAGGAGGTTCACAGATGAGAGTAGAGCATTAGACCGAGAGAGTTTTAAGAGCTTTTTATAGGCAGCTGACATCTTGTAGACCTCCGTTAAAAAGCCATATCCTATGGGATTTTTGAATTGAAGAACAGTCCCAGAATGCATGAAAAGGGAAAGTGGCTGCTGATATAGGGGAGGAGGGGGATGAACCACAGGAAGCACAAAGTTTTCACAGAGGTCCCTCTTTCGCGGACGTATCGGCCGCGAGAGTGTGTCCTCCTTTTCGCCCGCGAAAAGAGGACTCTCCCCTCTCTTCTCTGTGCTTCCTCTGTGATCTCTGTGATCTCTGTGATCTCTGTGTCTCTGTGGTTAATCTCTCTTTCCAATCCACCAACAACTTATGCTTGCCCAGTACGCAGCCACTCGCGAAATTCTCTGTAGAAAGTGATGCAACGAACTGATTTTTTGATCACTTAGGACAAAAGAGTTGTGAAAAGGCCTTGCCGATCGCCTTGAGGAAGCACTCTAGAGCATCGATGCACACACGGGAGAGCGGGGTGCAGAAGGCGATGCTTAAGAAGAAGAGGGTGATGGCGCCGCTGCCAACCAGCACGTCGGAGAGCCAGTGGGCGCCGGTGATCAGGCGCGGCATGCACAGAAATGCGGCGTAGAGCGAAGCGAGAAGGCCGAGGCGCCAGCCGGCAAAGTAGGTGAAGCTGGCTGCGAACAGGAGGGCTGTGGTGCCGTGGTCACCGGGAAAGCTCTTGTAGGAGTCGTCCTTGATTTTGAGCCAGGAGATGTGATCGGAGAGATGGACGCTATTGTCGACCACGAGTGTGGGGCTGAGTCTGGGGATATCCAGGTGTTCTCTAAAGAGGGTTTTGTTCACACAGTAGATGATCAACGCGATGTAAAGTACGCAGAAGAGCAACTCGGCCACCCGTCTTAGGCGCAGCCCTTTGATCCCTTGCTTCACATAAGCGATGAAGAATCCTAGGACGCAAATATCTTCCACCCAATCGGCGAGCTTGTGGTTGGCAAGTGCCCAGAAGAGCTGCCAGCGGGGCGAGTCTCGCAGGGTGCCGTTGATACACTTGAAGAAGGCGATATCGATCACTTCCCAAAACGCTGTGGTGAGGGGACTGAAAAGGGTGATCAGAAGTAGCGCCGCCAGTGCCCAACAGAGCAAAAGTCGTTTGAATTGCGGGCGGGGGCATTCTTTGGCCAGCGGCAGCGTATCCATAGCGATTATCGAACTCCTTTAGCAAATTTCCAGCCAAATCCAAGACTTAAGAGCATAAAAGGCAAGAGTGTGACGATATAAGGGGAAACAAGGCGATTTTCTCCTAAGATGAGCGCAGCATCGAGCATCGATGTAAATGCGATGAACGAAAAAATGGAGAGGGAGTAGGTGAGAAAGATCGGATGAGAGCGTGCTGAGCGAAAACAGATAGGGGCTACTGCAAAGATCATGACAAAGGGAAGCAGCGGCATGATGAGCTTGTAGAGTAGGTAAGTGAGGATTTGGGGGTACTCATAAGCGGTAGTTTTCGCCTTATGGGCAGCGAGGTAGAGCAAATCGCTGATCTTGCGGTTCTCAAAGGGCACGTACCCTTTCCCGATGGGATCGATTTCCCAGCGGAAAGAGGAAAATTGGTAGATGTTAAACGACTCAGTTTTCTCAAATTGTCCCTCGCGGCTGCGCACCAGATGATCGACAAAAGTCCCGACCGGGTTTTTGGCGTCGGGCGTGAGGGTCTTCATATGCCAAATCTCATTGATAGAACGGAGCCAATAGGCGTCTTCGAAGAGTCCGGTTGTGGGGTTTTGCGTGAGGTAGATGAGTTTCGAGTGGTCTTTTAAAGGAACCACGTGGATGGGCTCTTTCCGATTTCCGCGATAGGAGTGTTTAAAATGCTCTTCGCGGAAACGGTCGAGGAAATTAAGGCTCGAGGGCAGGAAAAATTCCAAACTGGCCAAGTTGAAGAGGGTGCAAAGCGTGGCAAGGAGGAAAAAGGGGCGCAAGATCTGCCTGGCAGATAAGCCAGAGGCTTGCAAAGCCACCAGTTCGCCGCGAGTATTGAGCGCAAATAGCACTTTGAGTGTCGCAATCAGCAATGCTAGCGGAATGAGGATGTCAGCGCGCTTAATGAACTGGTAGAAATAGTAGATGATGGTGTGCACGATTTGAATCTGCTTATTGATGATGAAGTCCTGCATGTGCAGCGAGTAGTCGAGAATCGCGTACAGGAAAAAGAAGGAGCCCAGGAAGAGAAAAAAGACCTTCAAAAGCTCTCGGAAGAGGTAGCGTTGCCAGATCATTTAGCGCCCTCTGCCATGGATTTAAGCGATCTGAGGCACGGCAAGGTTAGAAGCAGCGGCACCAATAGGTAAATCAACGCAGAAATGACAGGTGAATGGCGCAGCGATTTTGCCATGACGAACGAGATGAGGTAGAAAGCTGAGAGGGCAATTGCCCATAGGACCCCTTTCTTGGAGCGGTTGCGGCTGATTTCTATCCCGAACGCGATGCCGATCAGGGTGAATGAGAGCGTAGCGAGGGAGAGGGACAAACGGCGGGAAATTTCAAGCATCGCTGTCTTGCTAATCCACGATTTGGACGAGCTCCGCTTAGGATCCACTCTTTCCATCGCCAGTAGAGAGCGCAGCGGGAGGTATTCGATCTTGGCTTGCCAGTCGGCATTTCTTACAAACCGAGAGAGGTTTGCCGCCTTGGTATTCATCTCTTTTTGATGCTCGATCACGAAGTGATCGGCGCTGGCTGGGTTTTTAGTGTCGATAGTCGAAATGACGCTCACGCGCTCGCCATGGACGAGATCCCCGTCCAGGGAGAGCTCCTTAGCGACGATGAGTGCTAGACGGTTGCTCGAGCTGTTTTTAGCCACAACGATCAGGTCTTCTGCGTATTTACCCGCCTTGAGCGCGCGCATCTCGACATAGCTATTCTTCAGTTTGACCAAGCTCTCCTTCTGGAAGAGGAAAAGCGGGTTAAGTGTCGCCATCTCATACACGAGATCTTTAGACTGGCCGCGACAGCGGGTGGCCAGTTCAGAAGTGATGGTGAAATTGATCAGGCTCAGCACTGCCGCGGCCAATAAGATCGGCGTGATGATCGGCCGCAAGCCAATACCGGCGGCGCGAAATGCGGTGAGCTCATGCGTATGGCTTAAGCGCTGGAAAAGCAAAATCGCTGCAATTAAGGCGGAGATCGGTATCGCTATGGGCAGAATATAGGGGATCTGAAAGAGTGCAAAAAGCAACACTCTGTAGAGAGACGCACCTGAAGTGGCAAAGCGCGCAATCTCCTGGAAACGCATCACGAGCAAAATGGAGATAAAAGACCCTATGCAGAGCAGGAGGACCTGAAAAAAGCTGCGAAGTAAGTACCGCCAAAGGATCGGCATCGTTTTAAGCCTTCGAGCCAATTGCAAAACTCTTCGATGCGTAAAATCGCCCTTTCGAAATCCCACCCGCGTCCGCGCGTCCGCGCCTCCTCGCCTACCCCCCTCGGGTAGGCCGCCGGGGGCGCGTCGGACAGGCCTGGCCTGTCCTACGGCAATGGGGTTCAAAATCTTCGATTTTCCACCGTCGCTTCAGTTTTGCAACTGCCTCCTTAAGTTAAAAGACCACATTTTATTGGAAAGTGCGATATTATCAAACCATGAAAAGATCGATGAATGATCCGCTTTCGGCAACTGTGAAGAGATTCTTACAAAAAAGGCTCGAGCCTGGCCGCGCCTTGCTGCTGGGATATTCAGGGGGCCCAGACTCAAAAGCACTGCTCTATGTGCTTAAGGGTTGTGAGCGCTTTCTGGATTTTTCGCTGCATCTGGCGCATATCGACCACGCCTGGCGTGAGGAGAGTGCCCATGAAGCCTTGGCTTTGCAAGAGGAGGCTAAAGGGCTTGATTTGCCCTTCCATTTGAAAACGCTAGAGGCCGCGGACTTCACCCCTGGAAACCTCGAAGAGCAAGCTAGGGACCACCGCCAGCAGTTTTTCCGTGAGGTGTATGAGAAGTACAACTGCCAGGCCCTGCTCCTGGGTCATCACGCTGGAGACCAAGCTGAGGTCGTGCTAAAACGGCTCTTTGAAGGAGCGCACTTGACCCACCTCAAAGGGATAGAAGCTGAGCGCGCACTTGGAGGGATCACTATCTGGCGTCCCTGGCTTAACGTGCATAAACCACAGATAATTAAATGGTTAGACGCGCACAAGCTCCCTTATATCACCGATAGCACAAATGCCAATCCCGCTTTCCTGCGCGGCCGTATGCGCACAGAGATTTTTCCTGAGATCCAAAGGCAGTTTGGCAAGGACAGCACTGAAAACTTAGTGCGCCTAGCAGAGAGTGCCTCTGAGCTAACCGACTACCTGCAAAAGCGGATTGCACCGCTTTTAGCTAAAGTCGAGCAAACGGCAGAGGCTCAGCAGCTTCAACTCAGGCAGGAACTCCCTGAGCTGCACCCCTTTGAAATTAAGTTTTTAGTGAGGGAATGGCTCGCGCTGCGAGGGTCGATGGCCTCGCGCGAAGTGATCGATCAAGCCGCTGAGGCCCTCTTCAGCGCCGTGGAGCCACTTAAATTCCCCGTGAATCAGGGATGGCTCCATGTTCAAAAGGGAGAACTCCAGCTACACATTAACAGCAATTAATTAGAGACGTTCTTTAAACTATCATAGTTAAAATAGATGCAATTAATAATTAGAAGACAAATTAAACCTCATTTGCTAACATGAGGAAATCGGACGCCGTAGGAAAGTTAGAGAGTGAGTACGCTTGTCGTTACCCTTTACTTTAAACGGTATTCAGTGGTTTAATCGTTAATCTACCAAAGTGACTATAAGATTATGAGTAATGAGAATATGAAACCGGATTCACGCAAAGGATTTCCGGGCGGTTTTTTTGTCTTTCTCGTGGCAGCAATATTGATCATTTTGACTGTCCAAAATTTGGGAAGCGATAAAACGGCGAAGGTTTCTTTTAGCCACGAGGTCGAGCACTTAGTTAACCTCGATTTAGTGCAAAAGGAAGATAGCCGCAAAATTGCCTTGAATGACAATTTAGTCACTTTCAGCGGCAAGTTTAAAGATCAACTTCCCGACGACGCTAAAACACGCTATCGCTTTTTAGAGCTCCTCAACCGCAACCACGAATTGAGCAGCCAGAAAAAAGAGCTCAGCAAAGAGATGGCCTCCTCTCGTCAAAATGTCGAAGAATCTGCTGGATTGTTCTTGTCTCTTAGCGGTCAGCCAACTCCCAATAACGGTTACTTAGTCGTCGATCCTATTTACAATACCGCCGATAAGGACAACGCCATCTCATTGCATGCGCAACCCAATCAGCAAATCACAAGTTTAGCCGATCTGGAAAAGAGCTTTCCATCGATCTCCAAGGAAGCCGATCCTGTCGCGGTCAGCGCCTTTGGCAAAGATCTCCTAACGCTGATTGAGCGTTTCCGTTCACCAGCACTGGGCATTGGCAATGAAGCTATGAAACAGCAGCTGAAAGATCTCGATCAGGAAGTTTCAGCCGCCTCGAACCTCACTACGCCAGATAGCGTCCAAAGTCAAATTTCGACCTACCGCAATGCGCTCACTCAGCTCGACGGCGTTGTCTCTGAGCTTAACAAAGAGCAGCAAAATGTCAGACTGCTGCAGCTTAGAAGCGTGCGCAACTACAAAGCTCAAGTCGAGCAATACGCCTATGCCAGCGACGAACTGGAAAAAAACACTGTGCTCCTCGACAAAGCACGCGGTGCGGTCGCCAATGTGACATGGTATTTTAATAACCAAGAGCTATCTACGCGTGCCCTTGAAAAGCAAGATCCTGAAGCTTACGGCCACTGGTTTGCCCAAGCCAAACAAGAGTGGGATAACTTTGCCATCAACAAAGGCGCCACATTCAAAGCGCCTGATCAGCCGCGCAATCTCGTTCTAGAAAAAACGTTTAAGAGCGAAGAGCCCTCGCCCAACTACTTTAGCTACATCTTAACGATTCTACCCGTTGTGCTCGTCGTGCTGCTCCTCTACTTCGTCTTCTCCAAACAGATGAAAGGGGTGGGCTCGTCCGCCATGAACTTTGGTAAGTCCCCTGCGAAACTGCTCACAAAAGATCGCAACAAAGTGACCTTCAAAGACGTGGCAGGTTGTGATGAAGCTAAAGAGGAACTCCAAGAGATCGTCGATTTCTTGAAAGACCCTACTAAATTCACCGCTCTCGGTGCCCGTATTCCTAAAGGGGTGCTTGCCGTGGGAGCTCCAGGGACTGGTAAGACACTAATCGCTAAAGCCGTAGCCGGCGAAGCCGACCGCCCTTTCTTCTACATCTCGGGCTCTGATTTTGTGGAGATGTTTGTGGGCGTGGGTGCAAGCCGTATCCGCGACCTGTTTGATCAAGCCAAAAAACAAGCGCCTTGCATCATCTTCATCGATGAGATCGATGCTGTGGGCCGCCACCGCGGATCTGGTATCGGCGGAGGACACGACGAGCGCGAGCAAACCCTGAACCAGCTCTTAGTTGAAATGGATGGCTTCGAATCCAATGAAGGCGTGATCATGATTGCCGCGACCAACCGCCCCGACGTGCTCGATAAAGCTTTACTTCGCCCAGGCCGCTTTGACCGCCGCATTGTGATCGATCTACCCGATATCAAAGGACGCTTTGAGATCCTTAAAGTGCATGCGCGCAAAATCAAACTCGACGCCTCTGTCGACCTGATGCACCTTGCTCGCAACACTCCAGGAGCCTCTGGCGCCGACTTAGAGAACATCTTGAACGAATCAGCTCTTCTGGCCGCAAGACGCGGCAGGTCAGCAGTGACAGGTACAGATGCAGCTGAAGCATGCGATAAAGTCCGCTATGGCAAAGAGCGCAAGAGCCTCGAAATCGACCAAGGCGAGAAACGCACGACAGCCTTCCACGAATCAGGCCATGCGGTCGCGGCTCTCTGCGTCAAGTATTCCGATCCAGTGGACAAAGTAACCATCATTCCACGTGGCCTATCGCTGGGTGCAACCCACTTCATGCCTAAGAAAAATCGCTTGAGCTATTGGAAACGCGAAGTACTCGATCAGCTCGTTGTATTGATGGGTGGACGTGTGGCAGAAGAGCTTTTCATTGGCGACATCTCTTCCGGTGCGCAAATGGATATCACGCAAACCACACGCCTTGTACGCAGCATGGTGTGCGAGTGGGGCATGACCAAGCTCGGCGCTATAGCTTATGACGAGCGCAGCGATATCGGCCAATACCTTGGCGGCAGTGGCGTACAAGAGAAACACTACTCAGAAGCTACGGCAGAAGAGATCGACCATGAGATCCGCAAGATTGTCGACGAGGCTCACACCCGCGCAACTGAACTTCTCAATGAACACAAGCCGCAAGTCCAGCTCATGGCTGAAATGCTGATGGAATTCGAAACGCTGGATCGCGACGATGTTTTAGAGATCATGAATGGTACATGGGACATCGAGAAGAAAAAGCTGCGCCTCAAGACGTTACAAGACCTGCAGCGCAAAGTGCCTCCAGCGCCACCCGCGTTGAAAGATCGGGATGCACCACCACTTCCAGATCAACCATCCCCTTCGCAAGTCTAAAACAGAATCTTGAAAACATAAACGCCTTATCCCTAACAGGATAAGGTATTTTTAGTTTCATATTAATTTCAAATAATTCCAATTCTTGTAATTAACTTAGTTATGAATTATGCTGTCTGCAATTAAAGCATTTTTATTTTTGAGGTTTTGTTATGACACATATGGTCGCAGGAGAAATTCTCACAGATCGCCAACCTTTACAGCCACAAACTGCAGGGCAAACTGAGGCATGGCAGCACAGAGAAATAACAGCGGAATGTTGTGGATTGACAACAGCTCAAATCCAGGTTGCAGCCCTGCGCGCTATTACATTTCTCATGTGGGGAACAGCTGGAGCATGCACCTTCCTAGTGACGACCTCCATCCTATCTTTTGGAACAGCCCTCCTGGTTATCTTGGGAAGTACCCTAGTCGGCGTTGGAGCCCTGTGGTGCAGTACCAAGATCTTCGATTACGAGAACCCCTTACAATTCGCAAGGTACCAAGATGAAGCCAGACGATCTTCTCTACCCCGCGTGGTGGAAAGACATGGCTGGAACAACCTTTTCCACTTGGGTGTGTTAACTCCCCAAGAATTTGCCGAGTCATATCGCACTTATGCCGCCACCATGAGCATTGCTACTTTAATCCCTTACTACGAGCAAGTCTCAACCGCCCTCAGTCATTGCGATCATCCTCGCTATACCTACGTCGTTCCCCACCCTTCTGAGCGGAGGGGAAAGTGGAGAAATGAGGTAGCTAATTTAACGATAGAAGAGCTCTTTCTCAGCTACGACTTAACTAAACTCGCTCTCTACAACATCGTCGATGTACACGAGCAGCGAAAGCTCGCGGAGCTACGCGTCCAGTACGATCAAGCTCTAGCTGGATGCCAAGCTGAAGAAGCGGCTATCCAGCAAAATTACTCTGCTTCTGTGGTCGCTCCCCAAGCAGCGAGACAAGGCTCAGAAGGGCAAGCTGAGCAATCATACCAACGGCACTGGGCTGTCGCACAACAAAGAACCCACCTCCTCCGTCAAGGTGCAGAATTGCAGCAAGTCCAGAACGACCTAGCTCGCCGCAAAGCTGCAGCGCTAGAGCAGCTAAACACCGCCAGAAACACTCTCACGCATAACGGCACACGCTCTCTGACTCAAATGAACGATGCAGAGCGCACCCAGCATAATGGACATGAACAGCAATATCAGTTTGAAGTTCATCAAGCCGACGCGGAAGCACTTGCGAGGCGCCAGCAAATCACCCAAAGATACAGTGCAGATTTAACCCGCATCCAAGAAGAAACTCGTGCTGCATTGCAGAGCAGGGATCAGCTCATGCAAGCTGCTGCTGCCAGCTTCAATCAAGCCACGCAAGCCCAGCAAGCCCAGCGCAACACCCTGCTCCAACCTATCCAGCAAAGACGCCGACAGATCATCGCCGACCTGACTGTCAGCTATCGCGCCTTTGTCCGCCTCCAACGAGGCCAATCCGCCCTCTAACTGTTCTAACGCCTTGCCAAAAGCTCTGCGGTTAGGCTAAACTTTCCGCAACTATCAAGAAATACACACCCTGATGCTATGCGCGACGTAAAGACTTTTTTCATTAAAACCTACGGCTGCCAGATGAATGAGCTCGACTCTGAGATCATGGTAGGTCAACTCATGAAGCGGGGCCTTGCGCGTATTGAAGAAGAGGATCTGGCTGATCTGCTCATCTTCAACACCTGCTCGATCCGCGATCTAGCTGAGCGCAAAGTGATGGGGAAGATTGGCCAGATGGGGCGTAGCAAACATAAGCGGGCTTTGATTGGAGTCACCGGCTGCATGGCCATGGCCAAGAAAGAGACGCTGTTTCGCAAGCTGCCCCATATCGATTTTGTCCTAGGCACCAATAACATCAGCGATTTGAATGATGTGCTCGACGAGGTGCTGGCCACCGGCAAGCAGATGATCCGTACAGAGGATCAGTTTGAAGAGAATTTGGATTATCTCGTCGCTAAGCGCGATGACCCGGTCAAAGCTTACGTTTCAATCATTCGCGGCTGCGATAAGTTCTGCACCTACTGTGTCGTACCCTATACACGCGGGCAGGAGGTGTCGCGTCCACCTGAGAGCATTCTTGAGGAGTGCCAGCGCCTCGTGAACCAAGGGTATAAAGAGATCACCCTGCTGGGTCAAAACGTCAACAGCTACGGCAAAGACAAGCCTGAGTGGAATTGCCTGTTTCACGACCTCTTGTATCGTTTAGATCAAATTCCAGGCCTAGAGAGGGTGCGTTTCATGACATCCCACCCTGTCGACATCTCGCTCGAGCTGATGCAGGCGATCCGCGATCTACCTTCTGTCTGCGAATTTGTGCACTTTCCAGTGCAAGCTGGATCAAATCGCATTCTCAAAAAAATGCATCGGATCTACACCTTAGAAAAGTACATGGAAAAGGTCCATCAGCTGCGCGAGATCGTCCCTGACGTTTCTTTGGGCACCGACATCATTGTGGGCTTTCCTACGGAGACAGAAGAAGAGTTCCAACAAACCTACGATGTCTTCAAAGAGATCCGCTATTCTGTAGCCTTTATTTTTGCTTACAGCGCACGCAAAGGCACACCAGCATTTCGTTGGAAGGATGACATCGCCGAAGAGGCCAAGCAGGATCGCTTGCAACGCCTTTTAGCGCTGCATCAAGAGATCAGCACAGAGGAAAGGCAGCGGATGCTAGGATCTGAGATTGAAGTGCTGGTCGAACGGCGCAATCGCGATGAAAAACATCTCAAAGCGCGCACGCGCTGCTGGAAAAATGTGGTCTTTTCAGGTGATGATGCGCTCATCGGCACATTGCAGAGGGTCCGTGTGACCGGTTTTAGCCACCAGACGCTGGTTGGAGAGCTCATCGGAGCGGACAACAGATTGCTGATTGCAGTGGATTAAGAAAAGCTTCAAGTCCGCAGCTTGCGGACTTGAAACTAAGATGAGAAACTATTTACGCATGCAGCGTGCGATCACAAGACCTGCTAAGAACCAGCCGATGACGAGATCGATGATCCCCATCACGACATAAGATCCTGCAAAGCCCCACCAGTTCCACTCTGGCAACATGCCGAGCCAACCAATCGCAAAGCCGAAAAGGGTCACAAAGCCTACGCGCTTTCTGAAATCCAGCGCTTTGGTCTGCAAGAGCATCCAAGTGACGATCCCTGCGCCGATGATTTGCATCACAAGTGCAAGCACCATAGGTCCGAGCATCGACTGTTGATTCACGCCATTCACTTGTACAGAGGCGAAAACCACCGGTCCATTGTTCATCATGTTCATCCCCTGCTGCATCTGATCTTTAGATGCATTGCTATTGGAGAAGAGATTGGGAAGCAGGTAGAGACCGCTTTGTGGAGCGTTTTGCTGAATCGCTTCAGCTACTGCCATCTCATTGGTAAATTTATTGAAAGAAGAAGCATGCCATGGCAATACCATCCATGAAACGATGCCCCAAATAAAGACGACGATACCGCCGAGCACAGCGCATTTGGCGAGTGTTTTTTGCATAATGACTCCTAAAAAAGTGAAGTTCGACAAAAAATTCTTATATCCCACCTCTCTTTTGGTATCAAATAAAAATTTCAGTACCTCTGGCAGAGATCTGAATTTTTCGTTATAATACTATCATTGAACGTGGTTGATATGATTAGAATCTCACCTTTAGACATTCGCGTAGCTGTTTTGGCTGTTCCCCATTTTCTGGGAGGAACACGCCGAGCCGCCTCTTTGATCGCATCTGCGGCAAGTCTGCTATACCGCTCGCCGTTTGCTTTTGTGAATTTGCACCCTGAATTTTTTCATTTGGAAATGTGTGGAGCTCGACGCAATCTTCTAGCAGCTAGCGAGAGCGAACACATTAACCAAATGGAAAAAGGCAGCTGTGTAAATTCGCAAAAGCAAACGGCGAGCGGTATAGATACCTCACAGAGCAGCATTGGCGCTATCTTCCAGCGCCAACCCAGGCTTCCTCAGCCCCTCTTCGCGACGCGCTCACCATTGGCACGGCGCAGTCAACTCTTTTTTTACAAGGTGCTTGAAACCCTTAAACTCTGGCTTCAAGAAAGTAGCAAAGCAGCTGAAGCCGATTTTTCTGTCCCGCGTATGATCCAGGTGCCCGGGCTGCCCCATCCTGCGTTTAAAGTGGCGCCCCCACCCCGTTTCTTCTGGCACCCAGCCTACAACAGTCAAGCTGCTGCCTTTCCCCTCATCTCTGAACAGAAAGAGGACCTGCCCTGTCTAATTCCAGAATCCTACGCGCTCACAGCTTATGCCCGGGCGCACCTGCCCAAGCGAGGCGTGCTACGCCAAGCCAGCGATGGTTACGTCTACTTAGAACTACCTGCCGCATTCTCTTCAGAGATCTTCCCGCTCTTGCAAAGAGAAGGCTTAGAGCCTGCCGCCGCAGATCCACTGATGCCAGGCTGTGTCCATATTCCCGTGATCCTACCTCAAGAGTGGCAAGAGAAGCGCGGATGTGCAAAAATCACGGAAAAAAGTGAAACGTTCTCTTTTGAAATCAAAGGGTTCTTTGGGCTGCAGCCCAAAGCTGGATTGGGCTTTGATCTGGTCTTTTTCTTTAAGTTAGAAAGTCCCGAGCTCGAAGCTTTGCGCCAGCGCTATCTTCTCCCCGCCAAGATCCGCGCACACGATTTTCATTGCGCAGTCGCTTTTGCTAAGTCAACACAGACGCGTGCTACGCCCCAAAAAGAGCTCTTTCGCCTCAGCGTAGCCTGCTACGCCGCTTAGAAGCTGTCCTAAAAGAGCCTTTTAGAGAATTAAAGGGCTTTTCGATGAGATTTTTCCCCCGACGAAGAACTCAGCAGTTACGAGGATTTAACGCAAAGACGCGAAGACGCGAAGGCGCAAAAAAAAATTGCAAATGGATTGGCAACAATTTACAAAAATCTTTGCGTCTTCGCGGCTTTGCGTCTTTGCGTTGATATCATCCGTCGTTGTGCTCATGGGACATATTCAGTTTTTGCTTCGAAAGAAGTCTAATGTCGAGACGATGGCATGGCTGAGAATGGGGGAAAAGATCGAAGGCTTAGGTTCTAAGATAGCTTCTTAGAGTAGCGAGGCATCGGTGATCAGGCCGCGCTCTTGAAGGAGCAGCTTAAGCGCCTGGATATGCTGGGGGGATTTGTTCTTGATTGTTTCTTTGAGCGCATTCCACTCATCCCAAGGCCCTAATGCTTTCTTCTCCCAGATTTGGGTTGCGAGGGCAGGCCCAACGTTCGCGCTCGATGGCACAAACCCATCGATCGGCCTTTGAACAGCTTCTAAGAACTTCTGCTCACGTCCATAGAACACTTTGAAGCGGTTGCTACCGCGCTGGTTTAATAGCGCATCTAAATAAGTGAATTCACCTGAAGTGTCTTTGATTCCAAACACTCTCGGCTCAGAGAAAAAGGGCTGGATTTGATCGAGAGACAAAGAAGCTCCTGCCGTGAGCGAGGGATTATTATAAAGCATCAGAGCGCCTGAAGCCGCTGTAAGCAGCGCTTCGATGGTGGTCGCACCATTATTTCCTAACATGAGAGGCATGACTAGAGAGGCTACCGCGCCAACCTCTGATGCTGCAGCCATCAACTCAATTGCATCGCCAAGCACTGGTGTGCTGATACCTACAAGCAGCTTGGCACGCTTGCCGATATGCTGTGCAGCCATCGCGATGATGTTTAATTTTTGCTTTTGACTCAGGCGCGGTGCTTCTCCTGTAGTGCCAGTCACGACGAGCTGGGTGATGCCACCTTGAATGACATAGTCGATCAGAGAGAGGAGCTCAGCGATGTTGCTGGGTGTGACGAGAGGAACGATCACTCCTTGAGAGAGCTCGGACACTTTCATTTTGCCTCCATGAGATGGACAACTGCTTGCATGGCTTTTAATTTAAAATAGTTTGTAAAAACGAAATTATATAAAATTAGCGTGTAAATTACAACATCTTCTCAAACTCATCTTCCGTAAGCACCTTGACGTGCAGCTCTTTAGCTTTATCAAGCTTGGATCCAGGGTCCTCGCCCGCCACCAAAAAATCGGTGTTTTTGCTGACCGACCCTGTCACACGACCCCCACGCTCTTTGATGAGCTGGGAAGCGGCATCGCGCGTGAATTTCTGCAGCGTGCCTGTCAGCACAAAGGTTTTGCCTGAAAAGGAGTGGCCCTCCTGGCGCACGCGTTTGGGTGCAGAAGGGTGGATGCCTAACTTGAGCAGGAGTTCGATCTCGTGCAGATGCGCAGGGGTTTTAAAGTACTCGACCACGGCATGGGCAATTTTATGTCCAATGCCACGGATCTGCTGGAGCTGCTCTTCGCTCAAACGGGAGAGGTGCTCGATCGACTGAGCTTCCTCGGCGAGAATCTCGGCCACGCCCTCCCCTACGTACTTGACGCCGAGCGCTAGAATAAAGCGCTGCAGCGTCACATGGCGCGAGCGTTCGATGCTTGTGAGCAGGTTTTGAATCGATTTCTCTTTAAATCCATCGAGCTGAGTTAATTCCGTTTCAGTCAGTTTGTAGATGTCGGAAAAATGCCGAATAAGCCCCTTGGTGAAGAGTTGCTCGACCACTTTTTCCCCCATATGCTCAATGTCCATGGCATCTTTGCTGGCAAAGTAGATGATGCGCCGCATATGCTGTTCAGGGCAGCTGGTTGTATTGGGACAGCGCACAGCGACCTCTTCTTCGCTATGCACGACGGGCGCGCCGCAGCTAGGACAGTGGGTGGGCATTTTCCAAGGGTGGGTCCCATGTGGGCGCCTCTTGAGATCTACCTCAACCACTTTGGGGATCACATCTCCCCCTTTTTCGATCACCACCCAATCCCCGACGCGGATATCTTTGCGCTCCACCTCCTCTTGGTTGTGAAGCGTTGCACGTGCGATGGTGCTCCCCTGCACAAAGACTGGTTCCAGCTCTGCGACAGGTGTCAGCACCCCTGTGCGCCCTACCTGAACAGTGATGTCGCGGATATGCGTGAGGGCTTGTTGCGGCGCAAATTTGTAGGCCACCGCCCACCTGGGGCTTTTCCCTGTCATTCCCATTTGGTCGTGGTACTTGAGCTCGTTCACCTTCACCACGATTCCATCGATGTCAAAGGGCAGGTGATGGCGCAGCTCTGCGATCTGATCGGCAAAGTGCATCACCTCATCGACGCTGTGGCAAAGCACCCTTTGCTGCTCTGAAAAGCCGGGCAGACCGATCTGGCTGAGAAAGCTATGACAGGCGTGTTGATTATCAACGGGAGGGTTGATCTCGTCTGCCAAACCGTAAAAAACAGCGCTGAGATTGCGCGCAGCGGCTTCTTTTGGATCGAGCAGTTTCAAAGAGCCAGCGGCAGCGTTGCGCGGGTTGGCATAAAGCTCTTCCCCCACCTCCTCTTTGGCGCGATTCAAGGCAGAAAAAATGTTGTGGAGCATGAAGACCTCGCCCCTCACCTCTAACACTTCTAGCACATCTCTCCCCGTGAGCTTGAGCGGGAGTGCGCGAATCGTGCGCATATTCGCTGTAACATCATCACCCTTCCTTCCATCGCCGCGCGTCACGCCTTGCACAAACACACCGTGATGGTACTTCACGGAAACAGCCACGCCGTCCATCTTGAGTTCCGCGCAAAATGCCACGTGAGTCCTGCCCAGCAGCTTCTGCACGCGCTTCACAAAGTCTTCCACCTCTTCGCGATTGTACGTGTTGGCAAGAGACAGCATCGGGTAAGCATGCTCTACTTGCTTAAAACCCTTCGTCGGCGTTTCACTCACGCGCTGTGTAGGAGAGGTGGGTTGCACCCACTGAGGATGTTCGCGCTCGATCTGCTCCAGCTTTTTATAGAGTTGATCGTAGGCGTAATCGGAAATGACGGGGCGCGCCTCGACATAGTAATGCCGATCATGCTGTCTGATCTCTGCGATGAGATCTTCATACTCTTGTTTAGATGACAAATTGAACCTCGAATATCATCGTGGCGAGCGGAGCCAGCTGAAGCTGTACACCCGTGGGGCGCCCTTTCAAGTCTTGGATGATATTCACCGAGCGATTTATTTTTCCAGAACCACCGTATTCTTCTCGATCTGAGTTGAAAACCTCATTTATGGAAAAAACGCCTGGTAACCTGACTAAGTAATCGGGGACAAAATTGGGTGTGAAATTATGCACGCATAGTTGATACGTATGATCCCCTTTTCGCAAGTAGGAGATGGTGCAATTTTGATGATCGGAAAAATCGATCCACTCAAAGCCGCGCTGATCAAAGTCATAGGTCCACAGCGCTGGTTTCTCATGATACAAAGCGTTCATCTCTTTAAAAAAGCGGTGCAGCAAGGCGTGCCGATCGTAATTCAAAAGCCCCCAAGGAAGCTCATCTTTACACGACCACTCCTGCCATTGCCCCAGCTCTGCCCCCATGAAGAGCAGCTTTTTCCCCGGTTGGCAAATCATAAGGCTGTAGAGCAGTCGCAATTGCGCGAATTTCTGCCAGTCATCACCCGGCATTTTGGAGAGCAAACTCGCTTTGCCATGCACCACCTCATCATGTGATAGAGGCAGAATGAACTGTTCGCTAAACGCGTAGATCAGCCCAAAGGTCAAATCATTCTGATGATGTGTGCGGTAGATCGGATCTTTTGAAAAATAGCGCAGCGTATCGTTCATCCACCCCATGTTCCATTTGAGATCAAACCCGAGCCCACCCCACTCAAGCGCGTGGGTCACTCCTGTGAACGATGTCGACTCCTCCGCCATCATGAAAACATGGGGATGCTGCGCCTGCACAGCGGAATTCAAATGCTTGATGAACTCGATCGCTTCCAAGTTTTCGTGTCCGCCGTATTGGTTCGGGATCCACTCCCCCGCTTTGCGGCCATAATCGAGGTAGAGCATCGAGGCTACCGCATCGACACGCAGGCCATCGATGTGCATTTTATCAAACCAAAAGAGTGCACTGGCCATCAGGAAGTTGCAAACCTCGAAGCGACCATAGTTGAAAATATAGGTGTTCCAATGCGGGTGAAACCCTTTGCGCGGATCAGCATGTTCAAACAAATAAGAGCCATCAAAGCGCGCCAAAGAGTAAGCGTCCATCGGAAAATGCGCCGGCACCCAATCGAGGATCACACCGATCCCATGCTGATGCAAATGATCGACGAAATATTGAAAATCCTCAGGCGTACCAAAGCGACTCGTCACAGCAAAAAAACCAGTGACCTGGTACCCCCAGGATTCATCCAGCGGGTGCTCCATGATCGGCATCAGCTCCACATGGGAAAACTTCATCTCAACACAGTACTTGGCGAGCGCATGCGCTATCTCGCGATAATTCAGAAAGTGCGGTCCTTTTTTCCGCCAGCTGCCGAGGTGCACCTCGTACACATTCATCGGAAAGGCCGTGCGACTCTTTTTCCCCCTCTCCCTCATCCACTCTCCATCATTCCACGCGTAGCGATCCACGTCAAAGATGCGCGATGCTGTGTGAGGCCTGACCTCGCTAAAGGTCGCAAAAGGATCGGCCTTCAGAAAGACATGCCCCTCACGCGTCCTGATCTCAAACTTGTACTTCTCTCCATTGCCAAGCCCTGGAACGAACAGCTCCCATACCCCGCTAAAGCCCGTATTGCGCATCGGATTGACGCGCCCATCCCAAAAATTAAAGTCACCCACGAGCGCTACCGATTCTGCATTTGGCGCCCAAACGACAAACTTCACCCCTTGCACACCCTGATGCGTGCAAGCGCGCCCACCCATCGCCTCATAGAGGCGATAATGAGTCCCCCGCCCGAAAAGATGGGCATCCATCTCACCAAATGTCGAAGTAAAAGCATAAGGATCGTGCGCCAGCACGCCATTTTGGTGATACACTCGATAATCCAGCGGCCCCGTGCGCTCCGGCGTCATGCATTCAAAAAGGCCAAAATCGGTCACGCGCTGCGCCTCCACGCTTTGACCAAACACCTCCAAGTGCACCGCTTTGGCCCCCGGACGGTATAGACGGATGACTTTCTGCCCTCCTTCTAATGGATGCAGCCCAAAAATCGCATGAGGATCATACGCCGACTTTTCTCTAACTTTTTGAAAATCAGTGATTTGCACAAAAAGCTCCTTACCTCACCCCGTACTATAAATTTTTTAAATTAGGCGTGCAAGCTAGTATAGTTTAATAAAAGTTTTTGCTGGAATTTGCGCTCAGATTTTTCTGTCCTGCTAAGTGCGGAGCGCGCTGGCATCTTCGAGTAAGCTGTTAAGCGCGAGCACGACGCAGGATGGGAAAAGATGAGTCAAATTATGGTAAAAACTTTTGTTAAACTGTACTGGGAAGTGAATGTTATTTCTGGAAGCGGTCGAAGAGCAGCGCGCAGCCATGCTCAGCCGGCATGTACAAGAAGCCATCTACAAGCTCGCACATCTGGCCACGCTCTCGGAATTTGTGGCGTAGACGCACGCGCTTGAACTCTTTAGGGAAACGGAGCCTTAAAGGGCGCTGCTCTGCAAGCTTGGTATGCACCTGTTGCAACTGCTTTTTAGACCATTCAAAATCGAGCAGATCCCCTTGCTGCGTGGAGATATGCACCATGCGGCCGCAGTGGAAATCAGCTGGAACGCAGGGCAAAAAGATCCATGCGTCTTCCCGTTCTTGGAAAAAGAGCGAGCGAATTGCAAGAGCGCCTTGAGAAAGATAGCTCAGCGCATCTGGAAGGGAATCATTGGGTTGCTGTGCACCAGAGATCCCCTGATACTCATCGTCGAAAAGCCTGGGGTGCAGCAGACCCCTAAAACCTGCGAGGAAAAGCCGCTTGAAAGCTGAAAAGATCTCATCTTTGCGGCCTTGATCGATGAGCTCAAGACATGTCTGCAACAGGGGCAAAGCACCTTTGTCAGCCTTTTGGGGCGTAGCGCACCCAAGCCGCATCCACAAAGGGAAAATCTCTTTAAAATCAAAGCGCCGTTTAAGCCCATCCCAATCTTGAGCGCGGTGCATACCTAGCGAAAGGCGCTCATTTGGAATCGGCAGTTGGGGCAATGCATATGCGATAGGCACAAGCAATGTTTCGCCTGGATGCAAAGTGTAGAGCTGCGCTAGGTGGCATTGCACCTGCTTAAATGCGATCTTCTCAAAGGTAAGCCCAATCCCATCCGCTCTGTGTTCGAGTAGGTAGCAAAAATACCCTTGCACGCTAAAACCATAGACGCGCACACGCCCCTTCTCAAGATCGACCTCCACCGTAAAATCGCGCAGCGGACCTTCGAGATCGATGCGCACAGAGCAAATTGGTTGCTGCGCAGAATCTGCGAACACATGGATTAGCGTCGGAAAAATTTGCAAGCCGATCTCTGTCCCCGGCAGCATGCAAAAAGTACCAGCAGTATGGGAATAAGGATGAAGGCGCTCAGCAATGGTAATACTCATACTATACCGCTCGTCATTTGGTTATCTGTTAGAAGATTGCGTCGAGCTCCACACATTTCCAAATCAAAAAATTCAGGGTGCAAATTCACAAAATCCTCCACTTCGCGGTATAACTCTTTTCCAATCAGCCCATCAGGGCGATTTTCGATGCATTCAACATCGACAAGATCATTGGCTTTATGCTGTTTTTTCTCTACAAAAACCGGCAGAAAATTGGCTGTATGCCCGCTTAAATAACCCGGCAGGGTCGTCTCGTCCCCCTCAAGCAGCACAGACACCTTGCGACCGATATACTTCTCGCGCAGGTGAAACGCATGCAACTCAGCGCGGCGCAAAAGCTCCTGTTTACGCGCAGCAATCACCTGTGGGGGCACTTTGTTGGGATAAAGCGCTGCCCGCGTTCTTTCGCGTGCGCTGTAGGGGAACATGTGCACTTTAGCAAAACCCACGCGCCCCATCATTTCCAGCGTATCTTGAAAGTCAGCCTCGCTTTCTCCAGGAAAACCCACAATGATATCGGTTGTGAAGGTGAAGTCGGGATTTTGCTGACGCAGCATCTCCACCGTCTCAATAAAAATCTCGCGGGTGTATTTGCGATTCATCCGCTTTAAAATCACATTAGAGCCCGACTGCAGCACGATATGCATGGAAGGGCATGTCGTCTTACCATTTAAGATAGCGGAAGCCAGCTCTGCATCAACCTCATCGGGGTCGATCGAGGAAACGCGCAACCTCTTCAGCCCTGGCATAGCATCGACAGCTCTCACAAGCTCAGCCAAACGCACAGGTTGTTCTCCCTCGCGTGGCGCGCCGTCAAAGTCACCAATGTTGATTCCGGTCAGCACAACCTCTTTGTAGCCGTTTGCAACCAGCCCTTGCACCTCTTTGAGAATATCCTCCAAGCGCCTTGAGCGTGAACGTCCACGCACATAAGGGATGATGCAATACGTACAGAAAGAATTACACCCATCTTGCACCTTCACAAAAGCGCGCGTATGCGCTGCAAAGCGCTCGATCGCAAACTCAGGCAGCTCTTGACCTGGAAAAAAGTGGGCGAGTAGATTTTCTTTTTCTTTGTTGGCGACGACATGGGATACGCCAGGGATCGCTTGGATCTCCTCTGGAATCCGCTCAGCCAAACACCCTGTCACTACAATTTTTGAAAGGGGATTTTCACGCGCCAACTTGCGAATCTCATGGCGGCTCGACGTATCAGCCGACGCCGTCACCGTGCAAGTGTTGACGATGCAGACCTCTGCCTCTTCCGCCGCCAATGCTTCCGTATACCCCATTTGCTTCAACTGATCGGCATAAGCCTGGGATTCATACTGGTTGGTGCGACAGCCTAAAGTGACAACCTTAAATTTTTTCTTGGCTTCCACAGCTTTTCTCTAAAATTCAGAGCATGAGGCAGTTGCAGAACTCCACGACAGCAGAAAATCGAAGATTTTGAACCCCATTGCCGTCGGACAGGCCTGCCTGTCCGACGCGTTGACGGCGGCCTACCCGAGAGAGTAGGCGAGGAGGCGCGGACGCGAGTGGGGTTCGAAAGGGCGATTTTACGCGTCGAAGAGTTTTGCAACTGGCTCAATCATACTCTCTCATCAGCAAATGTTCAAGCCCCCTCCAAGACGGATATCTTTTATAAATATCTTGTAAAGATTTGCCTAATTCGTAAAATGGTCTTCTATCAAAATTTGGAGGACTATGAGCAGCGTCGGCTTATTCTTGAATACCAGAATCGAAGACTCTGGGATTTTGCAGCGTGTTGGTAATCTGGGTTTAACCCCTGTACGGTACTTATCTAAAGGCAGGGATGTGCGCATTGAAATTGATCGTCATAATGATGTGACGAGTATCCACCACGTCAAGTCATACCACCGCAATGGTTATCGTCATAGCTCTAGAACCGCTGCAGGTTTTACATCCTCTTCTAAAAGCCACTTAAAAACAGTCGCAGCCATTGTGCTTTTAATCCCTGGCTTGCTCTTGTCAGTATGTAAGCTGCTAAGTTATGTGTTTGCCGCTTCTAGACGCGATCATGCCTTGGTCAAAGAACATTTCACCCCTATCAACAGAACCATTGGATCGGAAGATGCCCAGGTTGGGAGAACGCCAGCGCTAAGTAATGCATTAGATCGAGAATGGCATAAGCCCCTCAATCAAAAGACCCATGCCATTGTCGTCTACGGAGATCAAGACTTTAATTTTGATGCAGACCCTGGCATGTTGCGCTTCAACCCTCAAAAGATTGTGCTGATTGGCGCGCGCGCCGTGAACTCTCACAGACATACACTGACTGATGAAATGGGAAGCAGCCGCAAGTGGATCACAAAGGACTACTATGCTCATCCAGAGCAAGCTCCCGTAACCTTGGACGAGATCTTAAATGCGCCACAGCCCCAAAGACAGTCTAACTCTGGCAAGCTCTCCCATGTGTTCTATCAGATGCAAGCGCTCGCGGCATTTTAACGCATTCCCCTTCTCAAAACCCCTGCGCACCTAGAAGTCCAGGGGTTTTTCTTTACCCGCAAGTGCACTTCATTTACAATCGTGATAAAAATTAACTTGTGTGAGTGCCATGTCGATTTTCTCGCTGACCTTCTCGCTTTTTTTAGTACTCAATGCCATTGGTAACGTCCCTTTCTTCATTGGGCTGCTCTCCAAATTCAACGTGCAAAAGCAGCGCAGGATCATCATGCGCGAGCTTTTGATTGCACTTGTGATCCTCTTGCTCTTTACTTTTTTCGGCGATGACATCCTGCACTACATCGGAATTTCCCAACCTGTGATCGGAATTGCCGGCGGCACGCTGCTTTTCATCATTGCCTTAGGAATGGTGTTCCCAAGAAATGACGAACAGCAAGAGATGCAGCGGCAAGAGCCCTTCATCGTCCCCCTGGCTATCCCCATCATCGCAGGCCCCGGAGCCATCGCCACCGTGATGGTCTACGCAGAACAATTGAAAAATCCCTGGCTTCTATCGGCCATCATCTTCATGGCCTGGTTGCCATCAGCAATCATTTTACTAGCCGCCTCTAACGTCAAGTACTTCCTCGGCGAAAAAGGCCTCACCGCCCTACAACGCCTCGGCGGAATGTTGATCGCGCTCATCGCAGTGCAAATGATTTGCAGCGGCGCCGTTGACCTCATCAAAGCCGCCTTCCCACTCCTCTGCGCCACCCCCTCTCCCCTATAAGCCCCTGGGTACGGAGAAAAGGAGTATTTGGGTTTTGTTTTTTTCTTTTTGTTGGTAAGAGCTTATTGCCGCTGAAATAGACATCTCGAGAGATGTCAATAGAAGCGGTCTCAAGCTCTCACCAACAAAAAACCCAAACCAAAACCCCACCCCCTCCCCTTCTCAATTTAGTAGTCGTTTCTTTTGGGGATGAAGCCTTTTTCATAGAGGGATGTGTAGGTGGTGCGGCCGAGGATAAGATGATCGTCTAGGCGGATCTCCATGACGCGGCTGCAGAGGAGCAGATTGCGCGTGAGGTCGAGATCGGCTTTGGAGGGGGATGCATCGCCGCTGGGGTGGTTGTGAGCGAGGATAAAGCTATACGCTTTGTGCCGCACTGCGGGGTAGAAGACCTCGCGCGGGTGCGCTAGCACCTGCGAGAGGGTGCCAACTCCGATCCTTTCGCGATGCACGAGAGCGCCGCGAATATCGCGCAGCATCACGAGCAGGTTCTCTTCTTTGCAATGTCCGATCTCAACCTCAGCGTAACTGTAGGCGATGGCGGGTGTGAAGAGAGTGGGTTTGGGATCGAGCAGGCGCTGTTTGCATTTGAGTCCAATACCAAAGACAGCTTTGAGTTGGATGGCTTTGGCCTTGCCAATCCCCTTGATTTCCATGAGTTCTGCGATAGAAGCGTCGAGCAGCCGCTCGAGAGTGCCAAATTTTTGGATCAGCTCACTGGAGAGCTCTAGCACGGATTTGCCTTGAGTGCCGCTGCCGAGGACAATGGCGAGGAGCTCTGCCAGGGAGAGATTCTCAACCCCATGATGGATGAGCCGCTCGCGTGGGCGTTCTGCGGCAGGTAGCGATTTGAGCGTCATGGCTCACCTCATTAAAAATGGCAGGACTTTATGTTCGATCTGCGCTGGGATCTCGACTTCCATCACGATGTCGTTCTCTTCGTATTCGCTTGAGATCACCCTGCCATCGCGCATCAGTTCACTGACAAGTGCGTAGTGGCTTTGGGGAATGCGCAATTTCACCACTTTGCGCAGGCGCGAAATCTCCTCCATCATCGTACCCAGAAGCTCGTCAAACCCTTGACCTGACAAAGCGGAGATCGCGACGGTTTTAGGGTATTTGACGCGGAACTTTGCCACGAGCGCGGGTTTTTCACAGCGGTCGATTTTATTGAGCACGACAATCATCGGCTGATCGACAACGCCAAGCTCTTTCAAAACTCGCATCGTCTCATCTGCCTGCGCTTCCGCTAAGGGATGGCTGACATCGACGATGTGCAGCAGAATGTCGGTATGCACGGCCTCTTCCAGCGTACTCTTAAATGCAGCGACGAGGGTGTGGGGAATTTTGCGGATGAAGCCGACTGTGTCGATGAGCAGGATCTCTTGCCGATTGGGGAGCATGAATTTACGCGTGGTCGTATCGAGCGTGGCGAAGAGCTTGTCTTCCACGAGCACATCGGCCTGCGTGAGCGCTTTGAGCAGCGTCGATTTGCCCGCATTGGTGTAGCCGACAATGGCAAAGGTGGGGATCCCTGTGCGGCCGCGCAGGTTGCGCTGCACTTCGCGTTGCGCTGAGACCTTCTCCAGTTCTTCTTTGAGGCGATCGACGCGCGTTTTGAGCAGGCGCCTGTCGATCTCAATCTGTTTCTCCCCTTCCCCTTTGAGGTAAGCCCCTCCGCCGCTGCCGCCAGCTGTGCCGGCTTGGCGGGAGAGGTGGGTCCACATTCTTTTGAGGCGTGGCAGCTGGTAGCGCACTTTGGCCATCTCAATCTGCAGCCTAGCTTCGCGCGTCTGCGCGCGCTGCGCAAAGACTTCGATGATCAGCTCTGTACGGTCGAGCACAGGGCGATTGAAAATCTTTTCCAAGTTGCGCTGTTGATGGGGTGAAATCTCATCGTCGAAGATGATCACCTCAGCGCCAACCTGGGTGGCTGTCGCATGCAGCTCATCGAGCTTGCCACTGCCTAGGTAGGTCGCTGCATCGAGCTTTTTGATGGGACAAGCGGCCTTGTGAACGACCTCCAGGCCGTAAGTTTCGCACAGGCGCTGCAGTTCTGCTAGGTTATCTTCGCAATCTGTCTTGTCTGACCCGGAGCGAAAAATGCCCACAAGTAGCGCTGTGCGCATCGCTTTCAGATCGAAGGGGAGCATTTTGTCGAGTTTTTCTTTTTCTGTCATGGAATTTATAATTGGATCTTTAACTCCAAACCATCGTAGCTCAAGGCAAAGTCTTTAGGCAACAGCGCATTTGTCCTTGCGTAATCCAAAGCATGACTGCAGTGGGTGAAGTAGGTCCTTTTCGCGCGTGTCCTCTGTGCAAATGCGATCGCCTCTTCAAGGCTCAAATGCATAGGCGTTGTTTTTCCGTGCGCACTGATCACGAGCGTCTCCACTCCGTCTAGAATCTCAAAAACGCGCTCTGTGTAATCGCGAATATCGGAGACGTAAGCGAAATTGCCGATGCGAAAGCCGGTGACCTTCATCCCTCCCTGATCATAGCTCAAATACCCGACGGGAAGCCCTTCGAAATCCACCTGGCCAAAATCGCTTGACAGCACCTGGAACTCGATTTGCGCAGTCAGACTTTTCCCTTCTTTGATTGGACGAAACAAGTAGTGAAACCGCACCTTGAGTTCATCGAGCGTTTCTTGCGAGAGCAGACAGGGCATTTTTTTCTTCGTCAGAAAATAATAAGCCCTTAAATCGTCCACGCCGCCGATGTGATCAGCATGCGCATGTGTGAGCAGTACGCCAGCCAGATCGTCGATCTGATGTTTGAGCGCTTGGGTGCGAAAATCGGGCCCTGCATCGATCAAAAATTTGCGTTCATTGACAACGATCAGCCCCGCAGAGCGCAGCCGCTGATTGTAGGGAGAGGTGGAAGTGCACACATCGCATTTGCACCCAACCATCGGCACGCCCATCGAGCAGCCCGTTCCTAAGAAAACAAATTTAGCTTGCATGTTCATAAGCTCATCTTATGCATTTTGCCTCTTCTTGGAAAGCTGCTGCTCAAATTCAGGAGCAATGCATGTAGAATCACCACTGCGGATCGCCTCTTTGAGCTGCTCTGCAGCTAGAGCGTGGTAGAGAAGGCCGCGCGAGCCCATCGCTGTGCATACCCAGAGACTTGTATCTAATCGTTGTACAAGGGGCAAGTAGTGACCACAGCGCAAAACGCGACAGGCCGAGCGGCAATCGAGCACTTCGAGGGCGTGCACCTCGGGAAAGAACTGCGCCACTTTGTCAAAGAGCTCTGTTTGGACCTGGGCTGCAGGTGCCAGCACCTTACCACGCTCGTAGGTCGAACCTACGTAGCAGATGCTTGGGTCTTGCGCGTGGGCGATATACCCTTTGCCAATCATGCTAGGCGCGGGCAGGACTAGCTCTGGAGGGATGCGGCAGGTGAGGATTTGCCCTTTCACAAGTGAGACGCGCAGTGGGTAGTCGGTTATACTGCGCCCGGCCCAATCTTGTGAATTTTTTTCGACATCTTTTGAGTCCTGGCAGCCGCCTTCGCGCTCGCTAGCTGCTCTGGAGATTGCGTCGCGCTCCAGGCGGCTGCCAGGACTCAAAATCTTGTCGCCAAAATTCACAATCTT
>Ga0247727_10001507_pt1 | contig 55231 bp, 46 predicted proteins | sample WisWelCaveWW1625_FD_202498 | JGI IMG/M metagenome (GOLD analysis project Ga0247727, IMG submission 202498) | Biofilm microbial communities from Wishing Well Cave, Virginia, United States - WW16-25 | ecosystem: Environmental > Aquatic > Deep subsurface > Groundwater > Cave microbial mat | place... | reverse complement strand
GACAACCCGGTCGCGACCGCGCTGTCGAGCGGCTGGCGGCTTCGCCTCCAGCCGTTGCGGGCGTTCGGCGCGTGGCCGGGACTCCCACCGGACACCCCGACCGGACGGACCACCGAGCATCAGGGCGTCTCGGCGGTGCTCACGCTGGGCAGGCTTCGTCTCGGCCAGAGCGTTCGGTTCCTTCGTACCAGCGCCGGCGCCGAGGCGCGCGCCCTCGGCGCGCCGGGCCTGATCTGGGCGACGGGGCTCGGCCGCCCGCCCTTCGTGGCCACCTGCTCATTGTGGGAGTCGACCCGCGCGCTGGCTTCCTACGCCTACGGCAATTCCGAGCCGGCTCACCCCGCAGCGATCGACGCGGACCACGCGAAGCCGTTCCACCATGCGTCGGCGTTCATCCGGTTCCGCCCGTACGGTTCGCACGGGAGCCTCGCCGGACGGAATCCACTCTCGCCGGACTGGATGCCCGCGAGTTGACTGCGCTACGCGGCGGCGCGGCGGCGTCGCGTCGCAAGCGTCCATACGGTCGCTTTGGTTGATTTCGGGCGAATACCGTTAATCTCTCGCCGTTCTTGGGGGATCCGGGCGGGATCACCGGGCGGGGGCAATCGTGACAGGCAGCATTCGGCGACGCGCACTGCTGATGGCCGGCGTGTGCGCGTTCGGCGGCGCACTGACGTTCGATCGTGCCGCAAGCGTCCCGCTGCCACCGCTCTCGATTCGCGCGATCCCCGACGATCTGCCTGCCTTCGACCGCGCGACGTGGCTCCCGAATTGGCAGGACGCGGACGGCGACTGCCAGGACGCCCGCACCGAGGTGCTCATCGCCGAATCACGTTCGCCGGTCGCCTTCCGCGACTCCGGGCACTGTGAGGTCGTGCGCGGCGACTGGTTCAACCGCTACAACGGAACGATCGTGCGATCGGCGTCGAGGGCCGCCGTGGATCACCTGGTGCCGCTCGCCAACGCGCACAGTTCCGGCGGGTGGGAGTGGAGCACGGCGAAGAAGCGCCAGTACGCGAATGACCTACGCCGTACCGCCGTATTGATCGCGGTGTCGGCGTCGTCGAGCACTGCGAAGGGCGGCCGTGGTCCGGACGACTGGAAGCCCTCGAATCGCGCGTATTGGTGCACGTACGCACAGAACTGGGTGAAGGTCAAACAGGCATGGGGGTTGTCGGCGACGAGCGTCGAATGGCACAGCCTGCGAGCGATGCTCGACACCTGCGCGACCGGCGGAGCAACGCCGACGACCTCGACGACGAGCCCAGGCGCGGGTAGCACCGCAGCACGCCTCTGCTCGGCGGGCATCCCGACGATGCAGGGAACGGTCCAGCCAAACGAGCTGATCGAGATCTCGGGCGTGGTGCCGAGCCGCCGGCATCCCGGGATCTTGTGGGTTCACAACGATTCTGGCGACACGCCCCGCCTGTTCGCGCTGAACGCGACGGGCGCGGCGCGCGGCGTCTACCCGGTGCAAGGGACGACGGCATTCGATTGGGAGGGCATCGCGATCGGTCCCGGTCCACAGGGAGGGGTCGACTACCTGTACGTCGGCGACATCGGCGGTTCCGCGCTCCGGACCGGGATCCAGGTGTATCGCGTTCGGGAACCCACGCCGTCAGGGAGCGGTTCCACGCTCGCCGGTGTCGAGACCCTGCAGCTCGAGTACCCCGACGGCCCGCGCGATGCCGAAGCCCTGATGGTCGATCCCCAATCCGGTGACGTCTACGTCGTGTCGAAGGCCATGAACGGCGCGTCGCGTGTCTATCGCACCGCTGGGATCGTCGGCGCCGGTCCCACGACGATGCAGTTCGTTCGTGAGCTCGCGCTCGGCAGCGGTGTCATGGTGACCGCCGGAGACATCAGCCCGAACGGCACCGCGGTGATCCTCCGCAGCTACGCGCGTGTCCACGTGTTCGCGCGGCCGGTCGGTCAACCGCTCTCGACGGCGTTCGCGCAGATCCCGTGCGACGCACCCGCGCCGATCGAGATCCAGGGCGAGGCGATCGCGATCGATGCCGACAACGGTGGGTATCTCACCATGTCAGAGGGATGGCACGAGCCAATCTGGCACGCCGACGCGCCGTAGGAGCGGCGCTGCGCTCGTGAACACTGGCGAGCGAAACGACGGCAGCGTTCAACGAGCCTCGGTCGCGAGTGCTCCGAGCTGACGGCCGCTGATCCGACCCGTCGCGCGTAGCGCTCGGAGTGTCTCGGCAATGGTGTCGCGCAGGTCGCGGTATCGGATGCCGAGCTCAGCCAGCGTCGGACGATCGTCGGTACCGATCCACCGAGTCGCCATCGTCATTGCTTCCTGGGAGATCACGGTATCCAACGGGAAGGCTCGCTGGACGAGATCGACGAGCCGCCCCGCGCTCCGCCACACCATGCCAGGGATCGGGATGACCGGGAACGGACGGCCGGTGAGTGCGCGAAGATCGGTAGCGAGCTCGGCGGTGGTGATGGTGTGACCGCCGCAGACGAACCGACGCGGCCCTCTACCCGGCTCCATCACCGCGGCGTGCACGAGACCGACATCACGCACGTCGACATAGGAGGTACGCGAATCGCGCATCGGGACGATGCCAGAAGCTGCCATCACGCGCAACGACTCGCCGATCTCGCCGACCAGTGGCCCGGCCGCCGGACCGCAGACCCCAGCCGGATACGTGATCACGACCGGCGCTCCCTCGGTCTGCCGTGCGCGGGCGTGACGTTCGGCCGCGGCCTTCGATCGCCCATACGCGCTGCCAGGATCAGCGATCTCCGAATCGCGGTGCACGAGCCGTGCGCCATGCCGGTCCGCGGGATCGAAGATCGCGCTCACGCTCGACACGTGCACGATCGGGTCCAGCCCGCGCTCGACAGCGGCGTCGAGCACGATCCGCGTGCCTTCGGGGTTCTGCGCCAACACTTCCGCCGCCCGCTGCCGCGCGAGCGACACGACGGCCGCGCAGTGGAGGACCGCGTCGCACCCTTTCATTGCATCGGTCACCGCGCGAGGGTCGGTCATGTCGCCGCTGACGTGATCGAGACGGTCGACTCCGAGGGGCGCGAGCGTCTCGGCGATCCGCGCCGCATTGCGGACGAGGAGTTGCACGTCGTGTCCGGCGTCCACCAGCGCCTTGACGCTGTGCGCGCCCACGTAGCCGGTGCCGCCGGTGACCAACACGCGCATGCGCGACGCAACGTAGCGTCGACCAACTGCCGGACGGGAGTGGCCGATCAGGTGCGCCAGCGGATCGCGTGCTCCGGTTGGTAGCAACAGAACGTCCCCGTAGCGATCGAGCGCTCCAGATGGCGGGCGAGCTGGGGGTGCGCGTCGCCGATGCGGCGGATCGTCGCCCTCAGTCTCTGAGTGACGGCTGAGCGCGCTCGTTCGGCGGCCTCGTCGATCTCGACGTGCACCTCGCGCGGCCGGCTCTCGTGCTCGCCATGCGCGGCACCGTCGATCACCGGATCCGGCCGGTCGGGGAGTGGCGTGTCGCCTGTCAGCTCGAGGCAGTGGATCTCCACCGTCGGAGACGACAACAGCCGGGCGAGGTCGACGGCTCCCTTCGACGGCTTGAGGTAGGCGACCTTGCCCGCGAACCGCAGTTCCCAGAGGTCACCGACGAGCAGAAAGCTTGCGTCCGCGGCCGCCGGCTCGTTCGTCGCCGGGGAAGGGCGGGTCTCGAGGTACTCGCGCAGCAGGCGGCGTGCTTCTCTGATCGCATCACGGCGGGAGAGAACTGGCGCTCCGTGTGCTTGCCCGGCGTGCGCGGGCAGCGGGAACACCTCATGGTCGACGCTCGCCGTCAGGTTGACGATGGGCAGAGTACGAGCGATCGCGGCGAGGTCTGCCCAACCGCGCCGCCCCGCTCGGGCGAGCACGATCGCGGTCGTTTCCAGCACCATCCTCAGCTCATGGAGCGCGCCGCGCCCGATCAGCTCCTCGAGCAGGTCGAGCACCGTCTGCGCGGCGTCGTCGAGGTGATCGGTCGCAACCTGCGCCAGTGCGCGGGCGCGAAGGCTGACCATGACAGCGGCGTGGTGGTCGATGCGCCGGGCGATACGCAGTGCATCATCGATCACGGCAATCCCGTCGCCGGGCGCGGTGCGGATCATGACGTAGCCCTCGATCGCCCGCGCCCAGACCTCGTTGATCTGTGAACGTCGCTCGATCGCCTCGCGGTGTGCTTCACGAAGGAGGTTGAGCGCTTCGTCCGTCGCTCCGACGTCGGCCAGCACGATGGCGCGCGCGACGTCGAGCTCCAGCGCCATCGCGTCCGCCGACCGGGCGCGTGCCTCCTTTGCGCCCTGCTCGAACAACTCTGCTGACGTCACGGTGTCGCCCAACGCGCGGCGGGCTTCGCCCATGACCTGCCGCAGGGAGACGTCGGCGAGCAGCGAATCGCCTGTGAACGGGAGAGCCCGTTCCGCAAGCATCAACGCGTCGGTGGGCGCACCAGAAAGGTAGCGGCAGGTCGCGACGGTCGCGGCCGCGTCCGCCCAGAGCGGCGTACGCGGGTCCGGCCATCGTGCGAGCACGGCCTCGCCCAGCGCGCCGACGTCGTCAACCCGCGCTTGGTGCACAACGCCCCAGAGCACCGCGAGCAGCCGGAGGGCGCGCTCACCACCGTCATCGTGGACGAGGCACCAGCGCAGCGCGGCCGCGAGGTTGTCGAACAACGACAGCAGCTCGCCGAGCACTTCGGGATCCCGACCGCCCCGCGCACGATCGATCACCTCGACTGCCAGCGTCACGACGTGGTCGACGAAGCGCTCGCGCGTCGGGTGCAACGAGTTCGTGCTCGCGAGACGCTCGCGTGCATACCGGCGCAGCGTCTCGAGCTGGCGGTAGGAGGTCGTCGATCGGTGCGGTTCGACACCGAGCAGCGAAGCCGCGACGAGCGAATCGAGCGCCCGCACCGTCCGGCCGGGGTCGTCGCCGAGCTCTCCGCAGACGGCGTGGGCCATCGAGGCGGTGAAGGGTCCGGCGAAGACGCCGAGGCGATCGAAGATGCGCTGCTGTTCGCCTGGCAGCAATGCGTACGACCATTCGACGGTCGCGCGCACGCTTCGGTGGCGCGCAGTCCCGCGGAACCGACGTCGCGAGAGCATGTCGACGTGGTCGAGCCGCTGGAGGGCCTCGGTCGGCGTCATCGCGCGGCAGCGGGCGGCCACGATCTCGATCGCCAGTGGGACACCGTCGAGTCGCCTGCACAGCTCACCGGCGGCCTCGAGCTCGTCGTCGGGCAGCGAAGCGCCCGCGTCGCGCGCCCGGTCGCAGAACATGCGCATCGCGGCGGCATGCGTATCGACGACGCCGTGTGGAGGAAGCGCGAGCGGTCCCAACACGACGAGCGACTCGCCGGGAACGTCGAGCGGCGACCGGCTCGTCGCGAGGACCGTCGGCGACGGACACGCTTCGAGCAGCGCGATGATCGCCGCCGCCGCGGCGTCGCTCACGTGCTCGCAGTTGTCGACAACCAACAGGACCGGTTGCTCGGTCGGGGAGTTGACCAGCGCGGCGAACGAAGGAACGCCCAACTGCGCAGCCATCGCGCCACCGACGTCGGCCGGTACATCCACGCTCGTCAGGTCGACGACGTGGACTCCGAGCGGAAAGGTGCCGCCAACGCGCGCGGCGGCGACCCGCGCGAGGCTGGTCTTGCCGATTCCAGCAGGTCCGATGACGGTTACCAGCCGCCGTCGGGACAGCCGCTCGACGAGATCGTCCAGCTCGTGCTCGCGGCCGACCAGATCCATCGACACCTCGCTCCGCGGTGACTGGCCCAAAACTCGCGATGTCGCGAATTCGCGACCTTACGTTGTGAGCCTGGATCTCAGGCCTCCGGAGTGATACACCGACAGCTCCGGAGGTTCCGACGATGCCCAAGTACCGCCGACACTTGCCCCAGCTCGACGTCGATTGGTTTCTGACCGACGGCGGCATCGAAACAACGCTGATCTTCGACGAGAAGCTCGAACTGCCCGATTTCGCGGCATTCTGCCTGCTCGATGACCTTGCCGGTCGCGCCGCGCTGGTGCGCTATTTCGATGCATACGCCGCGATTGCGGTCCGCGACGAGGTCGGCATCGTGTTGGAGACGCCGACATGGAGAGCAAACCCCGACTGGGCGGCTCGCCGTGGCTACAGCATCGAACAGATGGAGACGGTCAATCGCGTCGCCGTCTCACTGCTCGAGGTCGTGCGCGCTCGTCACGAGGCCCCGTCGACGCCTGTCGTGATCAGCGGCTGTGTGGGTCCACGCGGTGATGGCTACCAGGCCGGCGCTCTGATGCCGGCCGACGAGGCACGTGCCTACCACGCCTCACAGGTGCGAACCTTCGCCGACACCGAGGCCGACCTGGTCACGGCGATCACGATGACCTACGCGTCGGAGGCAGCCGGTCTCGCGCTCGCGGCGCGCGCGGCCTCGATGCCGATCGTGCTGTCGTTCACGGTGGAGACGGACGGGATGTTGCCGAGCGGGGAGAAGCTCGTCGACGCAATCCGTGCCGTCGACCTCGCGACGGAGGAGTACCCGGTGTACTACATGATCAACTGCGCGCACCCGACGCACTTCGAGCACGTGCTCGATCAGGACGACGCGGCGATTCGCCGCATCCGTGGGATCCGCGCCAACGCGTCGAAGCTGAGCCACGCGGAGCTCGACGAGGCAGAGGAGCTCGACGAGGGCGATCCGCGCGAGCTCGCCGATGACTACCGGCGGTTGCGGGCAGCACACCCGCAGTTAACCGTGCTCGGCGGCTGTTGCGGCACGAACCACCGCCATATCGCCGCGATCAGCGAGGAGGTGCGTCGATCGCGGCGCTGAGGAGGCCGAGGCCGAGCGCCAACATCGGCATCCCGATGAACACGAACACGCCGAAGGAGACCGTCGCGCCCAGCCCGGCGAGAGTGACGCTCATCCCGATCATCATCCTGATCAGTCTCATGCTCCGACTGACGCCTCGACGCCCCGACGCGGGTGACATCGGCCGGGTGACGTGGTCGGGCTCAACGCTCGCGGGCTCAACGCTCACGGGCTCCGGGCGGGAAGCGGACCGGCATGTGCTTGATGCCTGCGATGAAGTTCGACCGCAGCGGAGCAGGGCGATCGACCAGCTCGAGCGTTGGCACCCGCCGCGCGAGCTCCTCGAGCAACACCTGGATCTCCATACGCGCCAGGTTGGCGCCCAGGCAGTGATGTGGCCCGCCGCCGCCGAAGCCGACGTGCTCGTTCGGGTCGCGGTCGACGTCGAACCGGAAGGGGTCGTCGAACACGTCTTCGTCTCGATTGGCCGAGATGTACCAGATGCTGACCTTGTCGCCCGCCCGGATGGGCTGCCCGCGGACCTCGGTGTCGCGCGCCACGTTGCGCTTGAAATACATCACCGGCGATGCCCACCGCACGATCTCCTCGGTTGCGCTGGCCGCGAGCGACGGATCGTCGACGAGCTGCGAGTACTCGTCGGGAAAGTCGCAGAATGCTTGGATCCCGTGCGAGATCGAGTTCCGCGTCGTTTCGTTGCCGGCGACCGCGAGCAGCAGGAAGAACAGGTTGAAATCCATCTCGGAGAGACGATCGCCGTCGATCTCCGCCGTGAGCAGCCCCGAGACGATGTCGTCGCGCGGGTTCTCGCGACGGTCGGCCGCGAGCGCGTTCGCATACATGAACATCTCGATCTGTGCGCCCTGGACCTCCTCTTGGGAGACGGTGTACTCCGGATCCTCGCTGCCGATCATGCGGTTGCTCCACTCGAACACCTTGTGTCGGTCCTCGTGTGGTACCCCGAGCATCTCGGCGATCACCTGGAGTGGGAGCTCGGCGGCCACATCGGTGACGAAGTCGCACCCACCCGCCTCGATGACATCGTCGAGGATCCGGTTCGTCAACTCGCGAATGTGCGGCTCGAGCATTCCGATCTGACGGGGAGTGAACCCGCGGTTCACGAGCTTGCGGTACCGGGTGTGCTCGGGCGCGTCCATCGTGAGCATCAGGTTGCCACCGCTCTCGAAGCCGCCGTAGTCCTCGGCGGTCCCCTCGAGCCCCACCACGCCACCGCGGCGCTGATCGGACGAGAACGTCGTGCCGTCCCGTCCGACGGCGACAACGTCGGCATGCTTCGTGATCACCCAGAAGCCGGGTCCTCCACCCGGCTCAGGGTGCCTGTACACGGGCGCTTCGCGACGCAGATACGTGAACCATTCGTGCGGCACACCATGAGTGAAGCGATCGCGGTCGAGCAGGTCGATGTCGGGCAGCTCCATCGTCAGCGCTCCAGTGTCTCGACTTCCAGGGTTCTGATCGGTGCCGGCAACGTGAGCCGGGCAGACAAGGTCACGGCATCTCGCGACCCACGACCCACATCGCGAAGTACTGCGCCGCCCCACCGTACGCATGACCGAGCGCGAGCCGGGCGCCCTCGACCTGATGCTCACCGGCGAGGCCGCGAACCTGCAGGGCGGCCTCGGCGAAGCGGAGCATCCCAGACGCTCCAATCGGGTTCGACGACAGAACGCCACCGGAGCAGTTCACCGGGATGTCGCCCTCCATCGATGTTGCGCCACTCTCCGTCAGCTTCCAACCCTCGCCGCGCGGCGCGAACCCGAGGTTCTCCATCCACATCGGCTCGTACCAGCTGAACGGCACGTAGCACTCGACGACGTCGAAGTCGGCACGCGGGTTCGTGACGCCCGCCTGCGCGTATACGTCGGCCGCGCAGTCACGCCCGCCTTGCGGATCGACCGGATCGCGGCCAGGGAACCATCCGAGCTCGGTGCGCACCGCCGTGCCGTGGACCCACGCGGGCGGCCGCGCCGCCCGCCGACCGCCAGCTTCGTTCGTGAGGACCATCGCACACGCGCCGTCGGAGGTCGGGCACGACTCGAGCCGGTGGATCGGATCCCACACGAACGGTGACTCCAACACGGCCTCGATCGTGATGTCGGGGAGCTGCAAGTGCGCGTACGGGTTCTTCAATGCGTTCTTGCGGTCCTTGACCGCGACCATCGGTCCGATGTAGTCGGGAGCGCCCGATCGTTCGATGTAGGCCCGGATGTGCGGCGCGAAATAACCGCCCGCGCCGACGCCGCCGCTCCGCCCCGACGAGAACGCGAAGTTGGTGTCGCCTTCGGATTGCTTCTCGAACGCGACCGTGAGCACGCGCTCGTGCGCGCCCGACTGCACAAGGTGGGTCGCGACGACCGCGGTCGAACCGCCGACGCTGCCCGCGGTGTGCACCCGCATGATCGGCTTGCCCGCTGCACCGAGTGCATCCGCGAGGTACAGCTCGGGCATCATCACGCCTTCGAAGATGTCGGGCGCGGTCCCGACGACAACGGCCTCGATGTCGCGCCACGCCATCTCGGCATCGTCGAGCGCCCGCCTCGCGGCCTCTCGGACCAGCCCGGCGAGCGACACGTCGTCGCGGCACTTCGCGAGCTTTGTCTGGCCGATCCCGACCACTGCACATTGCTCAGCCATGGTCAGCGCTCCCTCGTCTCGAGGACGCAGACCAGGTTCTGCTGGAGACACGGCCCGGAGGACGCGTGCCCGAGCGCGCGGTTGCCGCCCGCCGCGACGTGCTCGAACGCATTGCCGATCCGGGTCAGGCCGGTGACCATCATCGGGTTCGCGACGAGCGCGCCGCCGGAAGGGTTGATCCGGACGTTGTCGCCGAGCCCGAGGGCTGTCGCCAGGAGGATCTCCTCATGCGTGTGCAGGGCAGCCAGCTCCGCCACCTCGACCTCGCCTCGGCCGGCGCCGGCCTTCGCCCCCGCCGCCTCTGTGGACGGTGATGTCGCAAGATCGCGAACGCCGGGATAGTGCGGATCGACCCGATGGTCGATGCCCGCGATCCACGCCGGCCGTTCGCAGATGTCGCGAGCGCGACTGCCCGCGACCAGCACGGCCGCGGCGGCGCCGTCAACTGCAGGTCCGATGTCGTGGTCGCGGAGCGGACCGACCAGACGGTCCTTCGCCAAGAGGTCCTCGATCGTGAAGTCGCCGGCGACCGCGGCGGTCGGGCTCCCGATGGCATCGTGGCGACGTTGGGAGACGATCGCGGCGAGGTCCCGCTCGGACCGACCCGTCCGCTCGAGGACGGCGTTCGCTTGCAGCGCGGCGAGCGAGACCGGGTCGGCGCCGAGCGGTACGAGGTAGTAGGGATCGTGTTGCAGCGTGAGGGTCTCGGCGAGCGACACGGCCAGGCTCGCCCTGCCCGAGGAGAAGACCAAGGCGACGTCGACGTCTCCGTGCTGCAGGCGGATCCACGCTTCGTAGAGCGCCCAGGCGCCATCCATCTCGACGTGCGACTCAGCGATGGGCGGCCACGCGCCCGCGGCCTCGAGCATCTGCACGAACGTGAACGTGCCACCCGTGAGGTAGTCCGCGCTGCCCGAGCACGTGAACCCGACATCACGCCTGGTCAAACCGACGCGCTCCAACGCCTCGGTGATGACCGGGAGCAGCATCAGCGTCTCGGTCTGGCCCGGCGGTTGCTCGAGCGCAGCCTGCGCGAACGACACGACAGCGATGTCACGCATGGTGTCGGCTCTCGTCACGAGAACTCACAAGACCTCACAAGGATCACAAGATGTGCTGGGTGTAGTCATCGAGGGCCGCATCGGGTTCGCCTGTCGGCCGCCAACCTGTGATCGCGTCGGCGAGCCCGCCCCGCGACGCCGCGCCCGCCGGGACCTTCCTGCTTCCTTCCGGCGCCCAGACTGCCGCGACCCGCAATCCCGTGCGAACGTCTCCGATCGTGATGTCCTCGAGACGTTGCATGGCGACCGTCGAATCCGCCCCGTCCAACAAGATCGTCGCCTGGACGTAGTCGTCCTTCTCCTCCTGGCCCGGGTACTGGAGTGGGGTGATGACCGAGAAGGTCGTGACGGTGCCCCGCCCTTCGATCACGACCTCGTCGGTGTGCGTGGTCGCCACGGTGCACAGTGGGCAATAGCCGCGCGGCGGAACATAGACGCGAGAGCACAGCGAACAACGATGGCCGAGGATCCGACCCTCGGCCAGCGCCTCGCCGACACGCCGGTTCAGCGCGCTCGGCTCGGGGACGCGGTACTCGACGCGGGTCATCTGCGACATGAAGCGAGTGTCGTCGTCGCTCACGGCTGCGCTGTGCCCGGCTCGAGGGCCTGCTCTGTGCCCGGCTCGAGGGCCTGCTCTGAGACCGGCTCGAAGCACTCGATGTCGGTGAGCTTGCCTTCGGTCGATGCGCGCCAGCGGATTCGAACCCGCATTCCCGGCCGGACGTTCTCCATCGCGCCGGCGTCGAGCACGTGCACCATCGAGCTGTCCGCGCCATCGAGGCGGACGAGCACCCACGCGAAGGGCCGGTCGAGCACGTGGTTCCGCTGGGGTTCCGCGACCCACGCGTGCTGCACGACCACGCCGGTTTGTCCCACTTCGACCAACGTCGTCGTCGGTTCGCCGGTCTCGGGGTCGTACTCGAGCGGCGGCACGAGCACGCGCCCCTCGGTGGTGCGAACCCCCATGACGCGACGTTCGGCCAGCGCCCGGAGAAAGTCGCCGACGATCGGACCGGTGCTGCGACGGTAGGGGAACTCGAGCGTCCAGGTCTTGCTCACGGTCGTAGTCAAGGGCGCTCGTGCTCGCGTTCGCAAGCTCGGGGATCTCCGGCGCGTTGACCCGGCTGACACAGGGGAGCGGATGCGTTTAGCGTGGCGGCATCGCCTGGAACATCGCCGACCTGATCGAGCATGCCGTCGACGCCGTCCCTAACCGCCTCGCGCTCATCGTCGGTGATCGGAGCCGCACGTACCGGGAGCTCGATGAACGGGCGAGCCAGCTGGCGCATCACCTGACATCCCGGGGCGTCGGTCGCGGTGACCATGTGGGGATCTACGGCTTCAACAGCCTGGAGTTCGTCGAGACGATGCTTGCCGCGTACAAGCTCCGCGCGGTCCCCATCAACGTGAACTACCGCTATGTCGAGGCCGAGCTCAGCTATCTGTTCGACAACGCGGATCTGGTCGTGCTGGTCCACGACGCGCAATTCGCCCCTCGGATCGCAGCCGTTCGCGAGGCCCTGCCACACCTGCGGCATTGCGTCGCGATCGACGACGGATCGGGTGTCGACTGCGGCGTGATCGGATCGGTGCCCTATCAGGCCGCCGTGTCGGCTGAATCGGCGGAGCGCGACTTCTCGCCGAGGAGCGACGACGATATCTACATCCTCTACACGGGCGGAACCACCGGGATGCCCAAGGGTGTCGTCTGGCGCCACGAGGATGTGCTCCGTGTGCTCGGCGGCGGCATCGACTTCGCGACCGGGGAGAAGTACGACGACCCGACCCGCTTCGCGCGCGCGGCGGCGGCGGCGGCTGAGCCGGCCGGCAAGGGGCTTGTCATCGCGCCGCTGATGCACGGCGCCGCCCAGTGGGGCACACTCAACGGCCTGTTCAACGGACGCACGACGGTCCTCTTGCCGAAGTTCGATGCCGCCGGTGTGTGGGTCGAGGTCGCGCGGCATCGCATCGCCGGGCTGAGCATCACCGGCGACGCCATGGGCCGGCCGCTCATCGAGGCGCTCGACGACGCCGACCCCGACCTCGATGTTTCGTCGTTGGTCAGTCTCGCGAGCACCGCCGCGGTGTTCTCGCCGACCGTCAAGGACCGCTTCCTCGAGCGGTTCCCGAGCTTGATCATGGCCGACGCGGTCGGCTCCACCGAAACCGGCTACAACGGGGTCGCGGTCGTCGCCAAGGGCGCCGCGCAGCGCGGGGGAGGGCCGACGGTGCGCATGGGTCCCGACACGGTCGTGCTCGACGAGGATCTCCGCCCGACGTCACCGGGCTCCGGCGTGATCGGCAGGATGGCGCGCAGCGGCAACGTGCCGCTGCGATACCACAAGGATCCCGAGAAGAGCGCTGCCACCTTCGTCGAGGTCGACGGCCGTCGCTACGCCGTGTCGGGAGACTTCGCCGTGCTGGAGGCCGACGGGACCATGACGCTGCTCGGCAGGGGTTCGGTCTGCGTCAACTCGGGTGGCGAGAAGATCTTTCCCGAAGAGGTCGAGGCCGCGCTCAAGGCGCATCCCAGCGTGTTCGACGTGATCGTCGTTGGCGTACCGGACGAGCGATGGGGCGAGCGCGTCACCGCGGTCGTGCAGCCCCGCCCCACTCTCACGCCGACGCTCGAAGAACTCGACGCGCATTGCCGGCAACACATCGCGGGCTACAAGGTGCCGCGCGAGCTCCATCTCGTCGACGCCATCGAACGCTCACCGAGTGGAAAGCCCGACTACCCGTGGGCGAAGGCGCTCGCGATCGCGCGCGGCCCGGCCACCGCCTCACGGATCTGACAAGAGCTCATAGGGGGAATGATGCTGCGCAAGGCCACGCGTTCCAATCGCAATCGCCATGCTCATGCGGTTCGACGGCTTCTTGTGATGGTCGTCACCGCGATGCTGTTCGCGGCCGCGTGCTCGAACGACGACACCCCCTCCGGCGAACCAGGTCCGACAACGACCACCGACGACACCGGTGGCACTGAACCGGAACCGCCCGCGGAGATCGATCGGTCCGGTCGCTTCTCCGGCCTGGACTCCTTCTGCGAACCGGCGAGCGAGCCACCTTCGGAGACGCCGCAGGCGAGTGCCCCGGGCATCACGGAAACCGAGATCTCGATCACACACATCCGGATGAAGTTGGAGGACCTTGCCTCGATCGGTTTCGGCGTCGACATCGGTGATCCGAACGACACCGCCGCGACGTTCGTCGGGCTCATCAACGATCGTTGTGGCGGGATCCACGGCAGGAAGCTCGAGCTGAACACGATCGAGCTGCCCGTCATTGCCGGACCGGGCCAGGACACGAGCTCGATCGCCCAGGCGGCGTGCATCGAAGCCGCCGAGGATCACGAGTCGGTGTTCGCGTGGTCGACGAGCGGTTTCGGTGATGTCGGGGTGCCCTGCCTCACGCAGGCACACGACGTTGTCTTCGTCACGTCCTACACCGTGAGCCTCGAAGACATCGAGAACGCGGAGGGTCGCCTCTACGCCTCCGGTCTCGCCGGGGAGGAGTCCCTCACCTATATGGCGCGCGACCTCGCGCGGCAGGGTTTGCTCGAGGGGAAGAAGATCGGCGTCGTCCGGCCCGACTCCACGCCCGATGCGCAGATCGTCGAGGTCGGGCTCGTGCAGGTGCTGAAGGAGGAGCTCGGTCTCGACGTCGCCCGCGTCGACACGATCGGCTGCGGCGGCTCCAACTCCTGCACCGACGGCGTGGCACAGTCGGTGCAGGGGATGATCGCCGACGGCGTCGACGTCTTGTTCCCGAACCTGAACGTGATCTCGCTTCCGCCGTATCTCGCCGAGATGGCGAACCAGGGCGTCGAGCCCGGCGACATCACCATGTACCAGTCTGGCTTCCTCGCACAATCGGGTGACCTCGTGTCGGGCAAGGTCGTCGAGTTCGGGGACGACGTGGCGGGTGAGCTCTACAACGGCACGACGGTCATCGCGTCCGCGCCCACCGGCGAGTTCCGCCTTCCCGACTACGAGCCGTCCGAGTTCTCGGTCATGTGCAACCGCGAGTACGCGGAGAACGGCAACCCCGACGAGGAGTACCGCGCCGAAGACGAGGCGACGAACACCAAGTTCGGCGCTGTTCTCGGGATGTGTTCCTCGCTGCGCGTGCTCGCCCGCGCGCTCGAGGACGCGGGGCCGAATCCCAGCCGCGACGACCTCGCGCGGGCGATGGAAGGTCTCGGTGCGATCGATCCCGAACCGAACAGCTTCGGACCGGGTAAGTACACCGCGCCGAACACGTTGTACTCCATGACGTTCCACTTCCCGTGCCCCTACGAGACCGAGAACGTGTCGCGATCCTGCATCGTCGTCGACGGCGACGCACGGGAGCAGCCGCGCGAACCGCTCGGCTGACCGGAGCCGACGGCGAGTGAGTACCGACCCGGCCACGCTCGCTGCGTCGGTCCTCGAGGCCGAGGCGGAGCGCCAACTGGAGCAGGCCGAACGGTCCGCGCCCACGGTTCTTCCTGATGACCTCCTTCCCGGTGTCGGCGGCGAGCAGCTCAGCATGCGAGACACGCTGCGAGCAGGCGGTACCGCAACGATCGCGCTGATCTGCATGATCAACGTGGTGGAGCAGGTCAGCCGGTCATCGATCGGCGTGCTCGGCCCCGACATCCAGACCACGCTGCGCATCAGCGACACGACCTTGGTCGGCATCGTCACGATCAGCAGCGTCGCGCTCGTGCTCGGCGCGGTCCCGCTTGCATGGCTCGCCGATCGCATGTCGCGCAAGTACATCGTCGTGCTGGCGTCCTTGGGAGGTGGTCTCGCCCTGTTCCTCACGGCCCTCGTCGTGAACCCGTTCCTCCTGTTCTGGACGCTCGCGGCGGTCGGGTTCAGCTACGCCTACCAAGTGCCGGTGTTCGGATCGCTCATGGCCGACACATATCCGATCAACGGGCGGGCACGCGTGTTCGCGATCTTCTTCCTTGCGCAACCACTCGGCCTCCTCATCGGCCCGTACCTCGTCGGGCTCATCGCCGACACGGCCGGTGGCATCGAAGGCTGGCGATGGGTGTACGTCACGGTCGCGGCGCCGACCGCGCTGCTCGGGATCGTTGCCGGGATCTTCATGCCGGAGCCGCAGCGGGGACGGTACGAAGAGGAGCTCATCCTCGGAACGCAGCTCGAGCGGCACGACACACGCCCTGAGCTGCGCGTGTCGATCTCGACCGCGTACCAGCGGATGAAGAAGATCAAGACGTTCTACTTCATCTGTGTCGGCATTGGCGTGCTCGGTTTCGCGTTCGTCACCGTGCCCGTGCAGATGGGCCTGCTGTTGCGCGACAGCTACGGCTACGACGCATACACGCGCGGCTGGGTCACATCGCTCGGGAACTCAGCGGCGATCGTCGTCATCCCGCTCGCGGGCTGGCTGTACGACCGCACCTTCCGGCGCGACCCGGAGCGCGTTGTCAAGATCGCGGGTGCGCTCATTCTCGCGTTCGGGGCCTTCATGGTGATCGGGCTCCGCATGCAGTCGATCGTCGGGTTGATGGTGTTCGTCGCGCTCGCGCACGGCTGCACAGGCGCTGCATTCGTCGGTATCGGTCCCATCATCGGCGCGGTCGCCCCCTACCGCCTCCGCGCCCAGGCGTTCGCGCTCATCCCAGTGTTCATCTTCCTCATGGGCGGGTTCTTCGGCGGCCTGATGACCGGTGCGCTCTCCGACGCGCACGGCGAACGTACGGCGCTGACGATCGTCGTGCCGTTTGCGAGCCTGATCGGGGGGTCCTTGTTCGTGTACGGCGCGCGGTTCCTGAAGCGCGACATCTCGCTCGCGGTCGAAGAGCTCCTCGAGGAGCAAGCCGAGGTACGGCGCATGAGCGCAGGTGAGGAGCAGACGCCGGCCTTACAGGTACGCAACCTCGATTTCAGCTACGGGCCAGTACAGGTGTTGTTCGACATCAGCTTCGAGGTGCGCAGCGGCGAGGTCGTCGCGCTGCTCGGGACGAACGGGGCCGGCAAGTCGACGCTGCTGCGCGCCATCAGCGGGCTCGGGGTGCCCGACCGCGGTGTCGTCCGGCTCCATGGTCGCACTGTGACCTACGTCGAGCCGGAGGTTCGCTTCCAGGAGGGCATCGTCCAGCTGCGCGGTGGCGCCGGCGTGTTCTGGGACCTGAGCGTCGCAGACAACCTGCGCGCGTCGATGTTGGCGACGAAGCTGCCTCCTCCCGAGTACCGGGCGCGTGTCGACCGCGTCACCGGTCTGTTCCCCGTCTTGCGAGAGCGCCAGGCGCTGCTGGCGCGCGACCTGTCGGGCGGCCAGCAGCAGATGCTGGCGCTCGCGATGGCGTTGATGCACGACCCGGAGGTACTCCTGATCGACGAGCTGTCGCTCGGGCTCGCGCCATTGGTCGTGGAGGAGCTCCTCGGCGTCGTCGATCGGTTGCGTGCGGAAGGCCTCACGATCGTCATCGTGGAGCAGTCGCTGAACGTCGCGCTCGCCGTCGCCGACCGGGCCATCTTCCTCGAGAAGGGCAGGGTGCGGTTCGCGGGTCCCGCCCAGGAGCTCGCGGAGCGCGACGATCTCGTCCGCGCGGTGTTCCTCGGCGGCGAGGGCGGATGACCGGAAGGTTGTCGTGACGATCACCCTCCAGGCGCTGTTCACGGGCGTCGTCAGCGGTCTCATCTATGCCGTGCTCGCAGCCGGGTTCGTGCTCGTGTACCGGTGCACCGGTGTGCTGAACTTCGCGCAGGGCGAGATCGGCGCGTTCGGCGTCGCGCTCTTCACGTTGCTCAACGCAGGGTACGGCGTGCCCTACTGGCTCGCGTTCGCGCTCGCCATCGGTGCGAGCGCGCTGATCGGGACCGTGATCGAGATGACCGTCGTGCGTCGTCTCTTCGCCTCGCCGCGCATCGTCCTGCTGATCGCGACGATCGGGGCCGGTCAACTCCTCCTCGTTGCCCGGCTCTCGCTGCCGAACACCGCCGCCAGCGAGCAGTTCCCGTTGCCGTTCGACGGGCTCTGGCGACCGGCAGACTCGCTCGTGATCTTTGCCCGCGACCTGCTCGTGCTCATCGTCGCGCCGATCACGATCGTCGCACTGGCGCTCTTCATGAGCCGGACGAAGCTCGGCTTGCTCGTTCGCGCGTCGGCGTCGAACGCCGACACGGCACGGCTCTACGGCATGCGTGTGAAACGCACGTCGACGATCGTGTGGACGATCGCAGGCGCGTTCGCGGGGGCGACGGCCATCATGTATGCGCCGCTCTACGGGATCACGCCGGGGAGCATCGTCGGCGCCGGCACCGCGGCGATCGGGCCGTCGCTGCTATTGCGCGCTCTCGTCGTCGGCCTCGTCGCGCGGCTGCGATCGCTGCCGCTGGCGTTGGCGGGTGGCCTCGGTGTCGGGCTGTTCGAGGCGATCGTGCGTGACAACGTCGACAGCGCCGACCGCTCGATCGTCGACCTGTACCTGTTCCTCGCCACGCTCGTGCTCGTCCTCTTCCTGCGGCGCAGCGCCGGCCCCGAGCCGGGCTGGTCGATGGCCGCGCGGGTGCGGCCGGTCCCTGAGCGCCTGCGGGCGCTGTGGTACGTGCGGCATCTCGGCAAGATCGGCTTCGGCGTGCTGTTCGCCGGCCTCGCGGTCATCCCGCTCTTCCTGACCCAGCGATCCCAGGAGTTCCTCTGGACCGACGTGCTCATCTTCGCGATGGCGGCGCTGCCGATGTCGATGCTCGTCGGGTGGGCGGGCCAGGTGTCGCTCGGCCAGTTCGCGTTCGTCGGGCTCGGTGGCCTCAGCATGGTGGTGCTGACCCACGGACACGACATCCCGGTGCCTCTCAACCTCTGGACGATGCAGGTCGACCTGCCGTGGGGGGTCGCGGTGTTGCTCTCGACGGCGCTCGGCACGGCCATCGCGATCGTGATCGGCACGTCAGCGTTGCGTGTGCGCGGGTTGCTGCTCGCGGTCATCACCTACGCGTTCTCGGTTGCTGCCGCCGAATGGCTGTTCAAGCAGCCGGTGTTCACCGGTGCGGAGTTCAGCACCACCACCCCGCCGACGGCCGCGCCGGCCTTCCTGGGTCTCGACTTCAGCAACCGGCGCAGCTTCTACTACCTCTGCCTCGCCTTTCTCTTCGCCATGGCGCTCGTCGTGGCGCGCCTGCGGCGCACCGGCACCGGACGTTCGATGGTCGCGACCCGGGAGAACGAGGAGATGACGGCCGCGTCGACGGTGTCGCCAAGGCACACGAAGCTCACCGCCTTCGCGCTCGCGGGCGGCATGGCCGCGTTCGCGGGCTGCATGTTCGTGACACTGCACAACCAGGTGAAACCCGCCAGCACGTTCTTTCCCGAACAGTCGCTCCGCCTCGTGGCGACGGCGATCATCGGCGGCCTCGGTTCGGTCGCTGGGCCGGTGTTGGGCGCATTGTTCGTGCGCGGACTGCCGGTCGTGTTCGGCGACGTGCAGGAGGTGCAGCTGCTCACGAGCGGGATCGGGCTGCTGATCCTCCTGATGTACTTTCCGGGCGGGCTCACGCAGATCGTGTACGCCCTCCGCGACGCTGTCCTCAGTTGGGCCGACCGCCGGCTCGAGCCCGAAACGCGTGCGCCGATCCCCGCCGTGCCGAGCTCGGTCGCGCGGCACCGGGCCGCCCCGCTTGTCGCCGCCGGGACACCATGGCTCGCGGTACGGCACGTGAGCGTTCGCTTCGGTGGAAACTGCGCCGTCGACGATGTGACGATCGAGGCGCGCGCCGACGAGCTGGTCGGGCTCATCGGAACGAACGGGGCCGGCAAGTCGACGCTACTGAACGCGATCTGCGGTTTCGTGCCGTCGTCCGGCCGGGTCGAGGTCCTCGGTCGTGATGTGAGCGAGCTACCGGCCTTCCGACGACACCGCGCGGGGCTCGGACGCGGGTTCCAAGCGGCGCGGTTGTACCCGGATCTCACCGTGCGCGAGGCCTTGATGGTCGCGCTCGAGGCTCGCGAGCGATCATGGCTCGTGCCGTCGATGACCGGCCTGCCACCATCGATCGCGAGCGAGCGACGCAAGCGTGCGGATGCGGCCGAGCTGATCCACTTCCTCGGGTTGGGCCGCTACGCGGACGAGTACATCGCGAACCTGTCAACCGGCACCCGCCGAGTCGCCGAGCTCGGCAGCCTGCTCGCCGTCGACGCGAAGGTGTTGCTCCTCGACGAGCCCACCGGTGGGCTTGCACAGCGCGAGACCGAGGCGTTCGCGCCGCTCATCGTGCGGATCCGCCAGGAGCTCGGTGCGGCGATGGTCGTCATCGAACATGACATGCCGCTGATCATGGGGATCTCGGACCGCGTGTATTGCATGGAGGCGGGACGCGTGATCGCGGAAGGCCCGCCCCGCGCCGTTCGCGACGACCCGCTCGTGATCGCGTCGTACCTCGGAACCGACGAGCGCGCGATCCGCCGATCCGCCGCGCCGGCTGTCACGTCTCCAGTTGTGACTGGCCCCGCGGTCAGGTCCCAGGTTGACCGGGGATGATCATCCCGACGCTCAGCGCACCGTCGACCACCAGATCGGCTCCGCTGACGAAGGCCGATTCGTCACACGCGAGGAACAGCACGGCGTCGGCGACGTCGCGCAGCTCGGCCGACCGATGCAACGGTGATCGGTGGCGAGTGCGGTTGCCCCGGTCGAACTGAAAGTTGTGTGGGAGCGCCTCGATCACCATCTGGGGGTTTCCGACGGCGGGGCAGACGCAATTCACCCGGATCCCGAAGCGTCCGAGCTCGAGCGCAGCCGTCTTGGCGAGGCCGCGTACCGCGAACTTCGATGCCGCGTACGCTGCGGTCCCCGGCGTCACGAAGTGTCCGTCGATCGACGAGATGTTGACGATCGAGCCGCCGCCGGCTGCCCGCATCGGTTCGATGACCGCGCGGATGCCGAGGAACACGCCGAGCTCGTTCACTGCCCACACGCGCTCGTACTCGGCGCGCGAGGTGTCGGCGATGCTCGCGAGGTGCAGCACAGCCGCGTTGTTGACGAGAACGTCGACGCGATCGAACGCCGCGAGCGTCGTTTCGACCAACGCAGCCCAGTCGGACTCGCTCGTCACGTCGCAGTGCACCGCCCGCGCGGAGTCTCCGATCAGACTCGCTGCCGTGGCACACTGATCGTCGAGGACGTCCGCGAGCACGACCTGCGCGCCTTCACCGGCAAACCGCTGCGCGATCGCGAGCCCGGTCCCGCGCGCCGCGCCGGTGACGATCGCAATCTTCTGTTCCAACCGCCCTGCCGTCAGGTGTGGGCGCGCCGTTCGATCGACCACGGCCGTGCACCCTAAGCGAGCCGGTAGTCTCGACGACGGAGGAGCATGACGCCCACGCAGGACGGCGGCGGGACCGCGCGAGGAGCCGGTGTGGCGCCGGTCGACCGGCAGGCCCGGCGCGGTGGACGGCGATTGATGCGCGAGGTTGCGAGAGCCGAGCCGCGACTGATGCTCCTGGGCATCGGCTCGGCGCTCGGTTGGACGCTCGCCAAGATCTGCGTGCCGTTGCTGGCGCTGCGGGCCGTCGAGCAGGGGATCGATCCGTACGACGGTGCGGCGCTCGCCCGCTGGTCGTTGGCGATCGTCGCAGTGACGATGGTGCTCGGTGTCCTCACCGCTTACCGCCGGTATTCGGCGTTCGCCATCTCCCTGCGCGCCGAAGCCGAGGTTCGCCGCCGGCTGTTCGATCATCTCCAGCGGTTGCATTTCGGGTATCACGACCGAGCACAGATCGGCGAGTTGATGGCGCGGGTGAACACCGACGCGAAGCAGGTGCAGATGCTGCTCGTGTTCCTGCCGATCGCCGGCGCGAACTTCGTCATGATCGCGGGGGTCGCGATCGTGCTCTTCGCGATCAACGTGAAGCTCGCCATCGTGTCCCTCGCGGCTCTCCCGGTGCTCGCGCTCGCGGCGACGCGGTTCTCACAGGTCCTCCACCCGGTGGCGATGGGCCTCCAGGAGCGCCTCGCTGAGGTCTCGCATGTCGTCGAGGAGAACGTGTCCGGGATTCGAGTCGTCAAGGGTTTCGGCGCGGAAGACGTGGCGCGCGGTCGGCTCGGACGGGCGGCCGAAGCGGTCTACGAAAGGGGCATGGCGCTCGCGCGCCTCCGGGCTGCGTTCAACCCGCTGCTCGAGGTCTTGCCGATGATCGGCCTCGTCGCCGTGCTCTACGTCGGCGGCCGGGAGGTGATCGACGGCCGGCTCACCGTCGGCGCCTTGATCGCGTACAACTTCTACATCCTGCAGCTCATCTTCCCGCTGCGCATGACGTCGTTCATGGTCGCGCAGATCTCACGCGCGTCCGCCTCCGCGTCGCGCGTCTATGAGATTCTCGCGACAGAGCCCGAGATCGTCGAGCGCGACGACGCGCGACCGCTTCCTGCGGGTGTCGGCGACGTGCGCTTCGAGCGAGTCGAATTCGGCTATGAGCCTCGATCACGTGTGCTCGAGCGATTCGACCTTCATGTCAGGGGCGGCGAGTCGGTCGCGATCGTCGGTGCGACGGGGTCGGGCAAGTCGACGATCGCCCGGCTCATCCCGCGCTTCTACGACGTCGACGCGGGGAGGGTGAGCATCGATGGTGTCGATGTCCGCGACCTGCAGCTCGAGGCACTGAGGGATGCGGTGGCGATGGTCTTCGAGGACACCTTCCTGTTCACCGACACGGCCCGAGCGAACATCGCCTTCGGCGACGGGTTGGCATCGGACCATGATGTCGCACACGCTGCCAGGCTCGCCGGCGCGGACGACTTCGTCGAGCGGCTGCCAGAGGGTTACGACACCGTCCTCGGCGAGCACGGGTACTCGCTCTCGGGTGGTCAACGCCAGCGCGTGGCGATCGCCCGTGCGATCGTCGCCGATCCGCGAGTCCTGATTCTCGACGATGCGACATCGTCGGTGGATCCGACCAAGGAACACGAGATTCGTGACGCGCTCGCCGAGGTCATGGCGGGCCGCACAACGATCATCATCGCCCATCGCCCCGCGACGATCGCGCTGGCCGGCCGGGTCGTGCTGCTCGACGACGGCCACATCGTCGCGGAGGGAACGCACGAGTACCTGCTCGCATCGTCGCGTCGGTACCGCGAGATTCTCGCGCAACAAGGCGCCGCGGTGAAGGAGATCGCGCCGTGAGGACGATGCAGGTGACCGATACCGTGTTGACGGCTCGCGAACGACGCCAGGTGCTGCGACGGACCGCACGCTGGCTTCGCCCGCGCCGTCTCCAGTTGCTGCTCGCCATCTCGCTCGTTGTGCTGCAGGCGGCATCGACGCTCGCCGGGCCCGCGATCGTGAGGCACGGCATCGACCGCGGGGTGCAAGCGGGTGACGCCGGTGTTCTTCGGAGCTCGGCTTTGGCGTTCCTCGTCGCGGTCGCAGGCGTCTACGTCTTCGGCCGGCTCACGATCATTGCCGTCGCTCGCCTGGGCGAGGGCTTCCTGCGAGACCTCCGCGATCGCGTGTTCGAGCATCTCATGCGGCTGTCGCTCGACTTCTATGATCGCACTCGCACCGGGACCATCGTCGCGCGCATGACCGCCGACATCGAGGCGCTCCAGGAGCTCGTGGCGCAAGGTCTGTCGATGTTCATCGTGAACATGCTGGTGTTCGCGGGTGCGATGGTCGTCATGGTCGGCATGAGCTGGCAGCTTGCACTCGGTGTCCTCGTGGCCGTACCCGTGCTCGTGAGGTCGTCCTCGTGGTTCCGCCGAGAATCGAACCGCGCGTATCTCGCGCTGCGTGATCGGGTAGGTGGCACCCTCACGTCGTTCCAGGAAGGCATGTCCGGCGTCCGGGTCGTGCAGGCGTTCAACCAGGCCGATGCGTTCCGGCGCCGGTTCGCGGCGACCAACGAGGAGCAGTTCCGAACGCATCTCCACGCCGAGACGATCACCGCGCGGTACGCCACGATCATCGAGCTCACGCAGGGCGCGGCGATCGCGAGCATTCTCTTCTACGGCGGCTGGCTCACAGGGCACGACGTCGTGACGGTCGGCACGCTGGCGGCCTTCGTGCTCTATCTCCAGAGTCTGTTCGAGCCGATCCAGCAGATGAGCCAGCTGTTCAACACGATCCAGGCCTCGGGCGCCGCGCTGCACAAGCTGTATTCGCTCCTCGACGAGCCGGTTGCCGTCGATGAACGGCCCGGCGCCGTCGACCTCCCGCCGTCGGGTGCACTCGTCGCAGAGCGCGTGTCGTTCGCGTACGGGCGCGGCGGGCCGGTGCTGCACGGCGTGTCGCTCACGGTGTCGGCCGGGGAGCGGATCGCGTTGGTTGGACCGACCGGCGCCGGCAAGTCCACGCTCGCGAAGCTCCTGGCCCGCTTCTACGACCCGCGCGAGGGCGCCGTCGTGTACGGCGGCGTCGATCTGCGGGACGCGACGTTCGCGACGCTGCGCGATCGGATCGTCGTCGTGCCGCAGGAGGGATTCCTCTTCTCGGGGACGATCCGCGACAACATCACGATCGCGCGACCCGCGGCGTCCGACGACGACGTATGGACGGCGATCGATGCGCTGGGCCTCACCGAGCGAATGCACGACCTCCCGTCGGGAATCGATACCGTGGTGCACGAGCGAGGCGCGAACTTCTCTGCAGGGGAGCGCCAACTCATCTCCCTCGTGCGCGCTGCGCTCGCCGATCCCGCCGTCGTGGTCCTCGACGAAGCCACGTCGTCGTTGGATCCGGGCACCGAGCTCACGGTGGAGCGGGCGCTGGACCGCCTGATGCGAGGCCGGACGGTCGTCGTCATCGCGCATCGCCTCTCGACGGCCGAGCGAGCCGATCGCGTGGCGGTGATCCTCGACGGGCGGCTCGCGCAACTCGGCACCCACGACGAGCTGTTGCGAACCGTCGGGCCGTACCGCGACCTCTACGCGTCGTGGTCCGGCGAACGGCGGTGATCCGTTCGGGTCATGGGCCGCGAGTTTCGGCCCATGTCTTGCCCTGCTCGACATCGTGATCGTGGGGGAGACCGAGCAACCGCTCGGCGACGATGTTGCGCAGGACCTCGCTGGTGCCGCCGCCGACGGTGAGCGCAGGGCTGAAGAGGAAGCCGCGCGCCCATTGATCCCAATCCGGTCCGAGAGTGCTGCCGTCGAGCAACATCCCATGCGCACCCATGAGATCCTTCGCAAGGGTGAACACGCGCTTGCCGTGCATGTCGGCGAGCGCCTTGCGGAGCGACGCGTCGGGACCCGGCTTCTTGTTCACCGCCGCCGCGATCATCCGCATCCGGTGAAAGCGCAGGATCTCGCCCTCGATGTAGGCGCCGACGATACGTTGGCGGGCGTTGGGGTCGGCGGCGAGGCCGTCGGCGCGCACCTGCGAGATGAGATCGCGAGCGCTCGGACCGTAGCCCCACTGCAAGCCGGCGCCGGTCGACAGGGATACCCGTTCGTTCGCGAGCGTTGTCTTTGCCATGCCCCACCCGAGGTTCTCCTCGCCGACGAGGTTCTCGGCCGGGACCCGGACGTCGGTGAACGAGACCTCGTTGAATCCACTTGTGCCGGTCATGTTCCGGATCGGGCGGACCTCGATGCCCGTGAGCTCCATCGGAACGATGAAGTACGAGATGCCGCGATGTTTCGGCACGTCGCTGTTGGTCCGGGCGACGAGGATCCCGAACCTCGCGACCTCCGCGAGGGACGTCCAGATCTTGCGACCGTTGACGACGTAGACGTCGCCGTCGCGGGTCGCGCGCGTGCTCAAGTTCGCGAGGTCCGAGCCGGCATCGGGCTCGCTGAAGAGCTGGCACCACAGCTCCTCGCCCGTGAGCATCGGCCAGAGGTAGCGCTGCTGCTGCTCGTCGCTGCCGAGCGCCACGAGGATCGGACCACAATGGCCGATGCCGATCGGGTTCGTCGGCTTGGCGACGCCGGCGCGACGCATCTCGTCCTCGATGATGAGCTGGAGCGCGGGTTCGGCATCGAGACCGTAGGGGCGGGGCCAGTGCGGGACGACGTAGCCGGCGTCGACGAGCTGGCGTGGGGACGGTTTCGGGTTCGCTGCGAACCACGCTCGGACCTCGACGCGCCGCGGGTCGTCTTCGCCGGGGAGATCCAGGTCCATCGACGCAGTATCGCATCACGACGCCGTTGCTGGGAGGCGCCGGTACGCCGGGACCGCCGCGCCGACCGTCGGGCCCGCGCCGAGCTGGGCGCGGCAGCGAGCCGCGAGCTCGGGCGTGAACGGTTCGAGCAGATCAACGATCTGGCGGCACCGACCGATCGCCTCGGCGAGCGCGGCGTCGATGCGGCGAGCAGAGTCCGGCTCGGATGACCGGGCGAGCTCCCACGGACGCTGAGCATCGAGGCGACGGTTCGCGTGGCGGGCGAGATCGACGACGCATGCGGCGGCGCGCGCGAGGTCATAAGTGTCCAGCGCGTCGTCGAGGCAGGTCGTGGGTTGCCCGCGCGACCGCCACGCGCCGGTCGGTACCCGACCTGCCCTCAACCGGTGCACGAGCGTCACCGTGCGAGTGACGAGGTTGCCGATGGTGTTGGCGAGGTCGGTGTTCGCGTCGCTCACGAGCGAGGCGACCGTGAAGTCGGCGTCGACGCCCAGTGGATGATGACGCACGAGCCACCAGCGGAGCGCGTCCGCGCCGAACTCGTCGACGAGACGCGTCGGATCGACGACGTTGCCCGCCGACTTTGCGATCTTGGCGCGCTCCACAGTCAAATGGTCGTGGACCCAGAGCCGCGTCGGCAGCGGTAGGCCGGCGGAGAGAAGCAACGCCGGCCAGTAGAGCGCGTGGAACCTGATGATGCCCTTGCCGACGACGTGGACGCGTTCCTCCGCGCTGCGCCACCACGTGCCGATCGTCTCGTCGTCGTCCAGGGCGGTGATGTAGTTGCAGAGCGCGTCGATCCACACGTAGATCGTTTGCGAGGGATCATCGGGCACCGGGATCCCCCAGCCGGACGACCGTTCGGCCGCCCGCGACACGCTGACGTCGTCGAGCCCGCGCGCGATCGTCGCGAGGGCCTCGTTGCGACGGGCGGCGGGCTCGATCACGAGTCGATGCTCTCGGATCGCACGGTCGATCGAGTCCTGGTAGCGCGACAGGCGGAAGAACCAGTTGCGCTCGCGCACCAGCTCGGCGGGCTGGACGTGCTCGTCGCAGCGCCCGGCTCCGGCGCCGGCGGAATCGAGGAACGCCTCGCAACCGGAGCAGTACCAACCCTCGTACTCCGCCCGATACAGGTCGCCGGAGGCGGCCCACCTTCGCCAGAGGCGCTCCACTCCGCGCCGGTGCCGGGCGTCGGATCCTGTGCGGAGGAAATCGTCGAAGCGTGCGCCGAGGCGTGGGATCAGCGACTCGAAGGCATCGCCGTTGCGGCGGACGAACTCTCCCACCGGAACGCCGGCCGCGCGCGCAGCCTCGACGTTCTTGAAGGCGTTGTCGTCGGTGCCGGTCAGCGTGCGCACCCGGTGCCCACGAGCGCGCCACCGTCGGGCGATCGTATCGACCGCGACGATCTCGAGCGCGTGGCCGATGTGCGGCGCGGCGTTGACATAGGGAATGGCAGTGGTCAGGTAACGGTGTGCCATCGGGTCACTCCTCGAGGACGGGAGGGACCCGCGTCGCCGGCCCCTCATGGGGGCCGGGCGTGAATCAGCGCGTGACGCGCGTGCCGGTGAGCCCCGCAGCGGGGGCCATCATCACCGTGACCTTGGCCACGACCTTGGGCCGGACGTTTCGACGCACGAAGGTCACGGTACCGGCCTCCGAGCGTCCGCGCCGTCCGATTTCCCGAACTTGCGTCAGTTGACCGTCTCCGACACGGCTTTCGGACGCACGTTCGGCGAGGCGCTCCCGGTGCGCTCACGCGGCGAGGCGCTGAGCGGCCTCGTCGTCGAATGCGGCGAGGAACGCATCGAGCACATCGACGACCTCGATCATCGACCGTGCGGCGAACAGCACCGGCTGGTACCGGGTGATGTCGTATTCGGCGCGGACCATCTCCGAGATTTCGAGCGGCATGAGCGCCGCGCTGCGGAACGCATCCATCTCGCCGAACGACGACAAGATTCCCGCCCCGTACGCTTGGCGCCGCCCGCGCGCTTCGATCACGCCGAACTCGAACGTGAACCAGAACACCTTCGAGAGCACGCGCAACGCGAGATCGGACTCGACGCGACGGACCGCCGCACCGACGTTCCGGTACAGCCGGGCGACGGTCGGATCCGCGAGTTGATGCGCGTGGCCGATGACCTCGTGCACGATGTCGGGCTCCGGGGTGTACAGCGGCGTCGAGTGGTGGCGGATGTACTGCGTCGAGAAGAAGACGTCGTCGGCGAACGAGCCGTAGAACGTCCGGAGTGGTGCCAGGCCGGCCACGGGTTCGTAGGCGAAGCGGGTGAGCGGAGCCAGGTGATCCGTGACCGCCGTGAGCTGCGGGATGCGGTCGGTCGGCAGCGCGAGCGCCTCGACGGCTTCGAGGAACCAGGTCGTCGCGTGCTCATGATGCTTGGATGCCAGCTCGAGGTGGACGGTCCGCCACACCGCGTGCTCGCGCTCGGTGTACTCCACGGCCGGGATCGGCGAACCGACGGCATGGTCGTACGAGAGCGCTGCGATCGCATCGCGGCGAGCGCGGTACTCGGGATCGGAGAAACCAGGGTGTGTCGATCCGAGCTCGACGCTCACCGAGCCATCGGTTCCCGCGTGCACCGGGGAGTAGAGGCTCTCGGCGACCACGTCGTCACGAGCTCCAGGTCGACGGATAGGAAGGATCGCTGACGCCCAGCGCTGCGTCGGTGAGGGCGAGTGGCCGGAAGGCATCGAGCATCACCGCGAGCTCCATCGTGCGATCGGCGCCGGCGCTGCGCTCGACACTCCCCGGCTGCGGTCCGTGGACGAAGCCCGCGGGATGCAAGCTGATCGAACCGACACCGACTCCGGATCCGGCGCGGCTCATGAAGTCGCCGCCGCCGTAGAACAGCACCTCGTCGGTATCGACGTTGGCGTGGTGATAGGGGACCTTCACCGCGTCGGGATCGAAGTCATAGGGGCGCGGCACGAAGCTGCACACGACAAAGCCCTGCCCTGCGAACGTCTGGTGGACGGGCGGGGGCTGGTGGATCCGCCCGACGATCGGCTCGAAGTCGTGGATGCTCAGCGCCCAGGGATACAAGCAGCCGTCCCACCCGACAACATCGAAGGGGTGCCTTGCGTGCACGTGCACCGTGATGCCGGCGCGGGTTCGGACGAGCACCGGGACGTCGGCGCCGTCGACGAGCAACGGGGCAGGATCTGGGCCCCGCTGGTCGCGCTCGCTGAACGGAGCTCCCTCGAGGAGCTGGCCCTGCGCGGACAGGTATCGGGCGGGAATGTCGATGTGACCGTTCGCTGCGACCACGTAGAGCTCGGTGCGGCCGGACGGGACCCAACGATGTGTCGTCGCGGTCGGGATCACGACGTAATCGCCGGGTCGGAGCACCATTCGGCCGAACACGCTCTCGAGTGTCGGGCTCCCCGAGTGCACGTAGATGAGCTCGTCACCCATCGCGTCGCGGTAAAGAGGGCTTGGTGCTTCCGCGACCACCCAGGCGATCTCGACCTGATCGTTCCCGAGCAGCGGACAGCGACCCTGGACCGCGTCGAGATCTGCCGCCGATACCGGGAGCTGGCTCGTCCGGAGGTGGTGGGGACGGAGCGGATGGTTCGCTCGCCACGCGATCGCCGGCTCGTTCACCGCGTCGATGCGCGCGACCGCGCTCGGAGAGTTCTGGTGGTACAGCAACGACGACGCACCCGAGAACCCGGCGGAGCCCATCAGCTCCTCGAACGCGATCTGGCCCCGCTCGGATCGACCGGCGTGCTCCAATGGGTGACGCACATGCCGCTTGCGGGGGATGTCGCCGCTCCGGCGGTAGTGCGGCACGTCGGCTCCTTTCAGCTGCTGATGACCTGGGCGGGGTCGACGGTGCCGGTCGCTGCGCCGAAGCCGACCCGCTGGTCCGCACCGTTGCCGCCGCACCAGCCGGTGATGGTCACCACATCGCCGTCCTCCAGTGACGTCCGAGTCGTCCCGTCGGCGAGCCCTGACGGCGCGAGCGCCGGGATCCACGTCACAGGTTGCCTCGCCGAGCCTGGTCGCGTTCGATCGCTTCGAACAACGCCCTGAAATTGCCCTCGCCGAATCCCCTCGCGCCGCGGCGTTCGATGACCTCGAAGAACACCGCCGGACGGTCGGTGATCGTCTCGGTGAAGATCTGCAGGAGGTAGCCGTCGCCGTCGCGGTCGGCGAGGATCTGGAGCCGCGCCAGCTCCCTCCAGGGAAGGTCGAAGTCATGGAGGCGGACGCGCGCGTCGTCGTAATACGTGTCCGGTACCTGCATGAAGCGCACACCGCGATCACGAAGGGCCTGCACGGTCGCGATGATGTGATCGGTACGCAACGCGATGTGCTGCACTCCAGGACCGTCGTAGTGGTCGATGTACTCCTGGATCTGGCTCTTCTTCCGCCCGTCCGCGGGTTCGTTGAGGGGCATCACGATGCGCGCGCCGTCCCAGACGACGGTCGACGCGAGCGCGGAGTACTCGGTGCGGATCTGCGCGTCGTCGAAGTGTTGCAGCTCGGAGAACCCGAGCACGTCGCTGTAGAATTGCACCCAGTCGTCGAGCCTTCCCTGCTCCACGTTGCCCACGACGTGATCGATCCGCTGGAGCCCGACCGGGGGGCCGACGGACGGGTTCGGCAGATTGTCGGCCGAGTAACCGGGTTCGAGCATCGTGCCCCGGTACCGCTCCCGGTTCACGAAGGTGTGCACGGTGTCGCCGTAGGCCGCGACCTGTGCGAGCTCGAGCTCGCCGTGCTCGTCGATCTCGGTCCAAGGTTCGCGCACGCTCTGGGCGCCGCGCCCGACGGCCGCGGCATACGCGGCGCGCGCGTCATCGACGAGCCACGCGAGATCGTGCACGCCGTCGCCGTGCTTGCGGACGTGCGCTGCGATCGGTGAGTCGGACGCGAGGGCGCCGCTCACAACGAACCGGATGTCACCTTGTTCGAGGACGTAACTGGCTTTGGTCCGCATGCCCGTTTCGGGTCCTGCGTAGGCAGTGCAGCGGAAGCCGAACGCCGACATCAAGAAGCCGGCCGTCGTGCGTGCATTCCCCACCCAGAACTCGACGCAGTCCCAACCGAGCAGGTGGGCAGCGAGCCGACCCGATCCGGCCTTCGACGAGGTCATGGGGCCATGAAACCGGCTCGCCTCACCGCATGCAAGGCATTCGCCGGTCTCGGCTCACCCGCGAGCCGTCGGACTGGGGCGCCGGGCCGTTACGGTGCCGTTCTCGAAGGCCGAATCGGGCCGGCTCGCACGGAGTGCACTGGGAAGAGGGCTCACACGGAAGTGCGCGGGGAGAGGGCTCGCACGGAAGTGCGGGGAGAGGGCTCGCACGGAAGTGCGCGGGGAGAGGGATGGAGTTGGAGAACGACGAAGAACGGATCGCACTGTTTCTCGATTATGAGAACCTCGCGATCGGAGCGCGCGAGCAACTGCGAGTCGGCGGTCTCGACTTCCGGCCGATCGCCGACGCGCTTGCCGAACGAGGCCGGGTCGTGGTGCGGCGGGCGTACGCCGACTGGTCTCGTTTCGACGACGACCGTCGCATGCTCACCCGCCATCATGTCGAGCTCATCGAGATCCCGCAGCGCATGGGGTCTGTGCGTAAGAACGCGGCCGACATCAAGATGGCGGTCGACGCCATCGAGCTGTGCTTCGAGCGGGGCTACATCACGACGTTCGTGCTCGGCACCGGAGACAGCGACTTCACGCCGCTCGTCCACAAGCTGCGCGAGCTGAACCGGCGGGTCATCGGCATCGGCGTCGAGGCGTCGACGTCGGCGCTGCTGCCGCCCGCGTGCGACGAGTTCCTGTTCTACGAGCGGCTCGAAGGGGTCGAGCTGGCGGCCCCGGCCCGCCGGACCGGACGATCGGCGCGTGTCAAGCCGGTCGCACCAACGAGCGACGAGCCGACCGTGGCCGAGGCACGAGACGCCGGCCCTGGCGAGGAAGCCGACCTCGGCGTGCTCGTGACCCAGACGCTGTCCGGTCTGGAGCGCAACAGCGGGGGCCCGGTGCTGGCCTCCCAGCTGAAGCGGGCTCTGCTCCGAAAGGACCCGACGTTCAGCGAGACCTCCTATGGATTTCGCAGCTTCGGAGAGCTACTGCGTCATCTCGAGGAACGCAGCGTCGTCGAGCTCACCGTTGGCTCGGCGAAGGGTGATCCAGAGGTCGGCTTTCGAGAGGCGGCGAACGACGAGCAGCAGGCGTTCGATGCGTTGCGCACCGTTGTCGAGCGGCTGGCGGGCAAGTCCGGCCCTCCGCACCTCTCCGGGCTGAAGACCCAACTTCGCAAGCTCGACCCGAGCTTCAGCGAGAAGCGGTTCGGGTACGGCGGCTTCCTGCAATTCTGCAAGGCCGCCCGGGCGAAGGGACTGATCGAGATGGAATGGGATGCCGACGCCGACGACTACCTCGTCCGGCCGAGCCCCTCGGAGGGAGCGTCGATCGCCGGCGCGCGCGGCTAGCGATCGCGACACCTCCCGGGTGTCGTCAAACGCCAACTCCCGAAGCTCGCCGCCAGGCAGGCGTTGATCTACCGGATCGGTTCGGGCGGCAGAAGGAACCCCGTCGCGATTCGTGGGCACTTGAGCAAGGCCATTTCCAGCTCGAGTGCCCACGAGCATCTCCCGCTGGGAAGGCATGCTCGGCGTCGCGTGCGCGAGCATGCCCCTGGTGGGCACCGATCACTCCGCGAACGAGCTCGAGGGTCGCGTCGTCTTGATCACCGGTGCCACGAGTGGCCTCGGGCGCGAGGTGGCGCTGGCGCTCGCTCCGCTCGGCTCGCGCCTCTATCTCGTCGGTCGCGATCGTGGACGCTCGGACGCGACGGCCGCCCGAATTGCCCGGCTCGCGCCGAACGCCGACGTTCGAATCCTGATCGGTGACCTGAGCTCGCGGCGCGAGGTGACGCGCGTCGCGGAGGAGTTTCTCGCAACGGGCGACCCGCTTCACGTTCTGCTGAACAACGTCGGCGGGGTCGGGCGGCTCAGGCGTGAGATCTCGGACGACGGTATCGAGTTGACGCTCGCCGTGAACCACTTCGCGCCGTTCGTTCTTACGGCACTGCTCCTGCCACGGCTGCGCGAGAGTGCGCCGGCGCGCATCGTGAACGTCGCCTCCGATGCGTACAAGGACGCGAAAGGCCGCTTCGACTTCGACGACTACAACGCCGAGCGCCGCTATCACCTGCTTCGGCAATACGGACGCTCGAAGCTCGCGAACATCCTCTTCACGCGCGAGCTCGCGCGCCGCCTCGACGGCACCTTGGTGACGGCGAACGCGGCGACACCGCCGCGGCTCACGGCGACCCGGTTCGCGCACAACGTCCATCCATTGGCGAAGGTCGCGCTCGGCGTCGCGCGACCGTTCACGATGTCGCCCGAAAAGGGCGCGCGGGCAATCGTGCATCTCTGCCGCGCGCCCGAAGTGGGAACACTCAACGGCACCTATTGGTCCGGTATGACCCAACCGCAGCTGACGGACGCCGCGACGAACGCAGACGACGCGCGTCGCCTGTGGGAGCTGAGCGAGGCGCTTACCGGCGTCGGATCGTGAGCCGATCGAAGGGAGCAACCCCGCATGCCGTTACCCGAACACTTGCAGCAGCTCGCCGCAAAGGTGTCGAACTGGGGGCGTTGGGGTCCGGCTGATCGTCGCGGCACGCTGAACCTGATTGATGAAGCGGCGATCCGGCGCGGCGTCGACGCGGCCCGTCAGGGCAAGACCTTCGGGCTCGCGATCCCGTTCGATGAAGACGGCCCGCAGACCGGAACGATTCGCGGGCGGATCAATCCGACGCGCGAGATGCTGATGATCAACCGATCCTTCACCGGTGACCGGGATGATTTCTGCACCTCCGACGACACGCTGGCAATGGGGGTTCAAGCGGCGACCCATTGGGACGCGCTCGCGCACGTCTCCTACGGCAACCGGCTCTTCAACGGGCTCGACGTCTCGGTCGTCGACGAAGCAGGTGCGCACGAGCTCGGGATCGAGACCTTCGGACCGATTGTGAGCCGCGGCGTGCTGCTCGACGTCGCGCGCGCGCTCGGCGTCGACCACTTCGACGACAATCACCCCATCACCGATGCCGATCTCGACCTCGCAGAACGAATCGCCGGTCTCCAGATCGAGCCCGGCGACATCCTCTGTGTCCGCACGGGCCAGATGCACTACCTCCGGTCGGGTGACCGCACCCGCTACGCCGCACCGACGCCGGGGCTCTCGACGCGCTCGATCGCGTGGCTGCGCGCTCACGACGTCGCCGCGGTCGCGACGGACACGCTCGTGTTCGAGTGCTGGCCGTGCGAGGACCCCTCGGTCATCCTGCCGGTGCACATGATCGATCTGCGCGACGTCGGGCTCGTGCAGGGGCAGAACTGGGCTCTCGACGACCTTGCCGCTGACTGCGCCAATGACGGGCAGTACGACTTCTTGCTCGCCGCGACACCCCTGCCGCTGACTCGTGCTCTCGGTGGTCCCGTCGCACCGACAGCCATCAAGTAGACAGGCCTGCCCGAGTCAACCCTCACCCGGGGTGTCACCCGCGTTCGGTCGCCGTTCGTCAGTTTGGTGTCGGCGGCAATGACGTGCCGGCTCGAGACGAGAAGGGGCAGGCTCCGGCAGTGTTCATGCGAGGATCGACCCTTGTGCGCCGCCGTGCGCCCTCGCTCGTGATGCCACGGCGCGGCGCGAGCACCGCGGAGTTGATCGGAGCAGCCATCGCGGCGTGGTGCGAGGCCCCGCGAGCGCAGATCATCTCGGCGGGTCTCGGCTCGATGGATGTTGGCGCGATCGGGGCTGCAGTCGTTCGTTCGGTCGAGCAATCCGACGTCGACGAGCTGGTCGTGCGGCTCTTCCGCGAAGAGGGCCCTTCGCTCGTCCGGCTCGTGCGTCTCTTCGTCGACGACCGGAACGCCGCAGAAGATCTGGTGCAGGAGGCCTTCATCAGGCTCACCAGGAGCGCGCACCGAATCCGTGAAGTCGATCGAGCCGCAGCGTACCTGCGTTCGATCGTGTTGAACCTCGCCCGTGATCACAACCGCCGCGGTCTCATGTCGCTACGTCATTTCGAGCCACTCGACATCGATGACGCGACGACCGAGGACGAGGTCGTGCTGCGCGACGACCATCGCCAGGTGATCGAGGCATTGCGCGCGCTTCCGCCGCGCCAGCGGGATTGCGTCGTGCTTCGATACCACTTCGACGCGCCGATACCAGAGATCGCGCGCACGCTCGGGATCTCGCAGAACTCTGTGAAGACACATCTCACCCGCGCGCTCAACGCGCTGCGTCTGATACTCGGAGACGAGTCGTGACAGCGGTCGAGCAGCATGTGCGCGACGCGCTCTCGGGCAGCGTCGATCGAGTACACGAGAGCCCCGACCTCTTCGGGCGCGTCGTGCGCAGCATCGACGCCGATCGCCGCCGGCGTGCGCAACGAACTCGGGCCGCGTGGATCGGCGCATGCATGTTCGGCGCGGTGGCAGCGGTCATCGTCGCACTGATCGATATTCGAGAAGGAGAGGTCCTCATGGACTGGTGGATCCTGGAGCTGTTGACGACCGCGTTCCTGGCCGGGCTTGCGCTCTGGCTCGGGCCGTTCATCAAGCGGTTCGGGAAGGCGTACGCAGCGGACGTGTTCCGCGCGAACCCGCGTACCGGCAAGAGCTTCATTGTGCTCACGGACTTCGCGTACTACCTGATCTTCCTGAGCTACATCCTCTTCACGGTCACGTTCGAGCTGCCGTCCAACTGGGACTCCGTGGTGAACGGCGCGCAGCTCAAGTCCGAGGTCGCCCGCGTCGGCGGGATCGTGTTGATCATCGGTCTGCTGCATGGGTTCAACCTGCTCGCGCTACCCGTGATCGGACGCCTGCTGACGTTGAACCGCCAGCTCGACGAGCAGGTCGGGCCCGCGGGTCCCTTCCCCGAGGGCTCGCGAGAGGGCGACGCGGCTGATGGCGGCACGCGATGAATGCCGCCGTGGAGATCGACGGGCTGCGCAAGACGTTTCGGCGCCTTCGTGGCGCGCCTCGCGTCGCCGTCGACGGCCTCGACCTCCAGATCCCTGCCGGTTGCGTCTTCGGGCTGCTCGGCCCCAACGGGTCGGGGAAGACGACGACGATGCGTTGCCTGCTCGGCCTCGTGCGAGCGGACGCAGGGAACCTGCGAGCCCTCGGCGCGGCGATTCCACGGGAGCTGCCGCGCGTGATCGGCGCGATCGGCGCGATCGTCGAGACGCCGGCCTTCATCCCCGCAATGACCGGTCGGCGGAACCTCGAGCTGCTCGGACATCTCGCCCGGCGCGGCGCACGCGAGGTCGATACGGTGCTTGAGAGCGTCGGGCTCGACGAACGCGCGGGCGACCTCGTGAAGGGCTACAGCCTCGGCATGCGCCAGCGGCTGGGGCTCGCGGCCGCGCTGTTGAAGGATCCCGCGCTCCTCGTGCTCGACGAGCCGGCCAACGGCCTCGACCCCGCCGGAACCCGCGACATCCGAGCGCTGCTCAGCGGCTGCGCGGCAGAAGGCCGGACCGTATTGGTATCGAGCCACCTCCTCACCGAGGTCGGCCAGACGTGCGATCACGTCGCGATCGTGCATCACGGGCGCTGCGTGGTGGCAGGATCGGTCAGCGAGGTCCTCGCGCGTCAACGAGGTCGTCGCGTCCGCGTCCGGGTCGCCGACGCGCCCGCCGGGCTTCGGGTCCTGGAGCAGGCTTGCCTCGACGTCGTGTTGGAAGGCGACGAGCTGGTCATCCCCGTCGACGGCGACGACGTTCGTTCCGCCTGTGAGCGAGTCGCTCGCCTGCTGGGCGAAACGGGTATCTGGCCGCAAGAGCTGCGGCCCGACGAAGCCACGCTCGAAGACCTGTTCTTCGCGCTCACCGAAAGCGACGAGGAGGTCGCCGCATGATCCCGCTCAGGGCGCTGTTCCTTGCGGAGCTTCGCCGGTGTCTGTCTCGTCGCGCCGTTCGTCTCCTCGTGCTCCTCGCCCTCGTGATGATCGCGATCACAGCAGGGGTGGCGTTCGTGCAGACCGAACCGGCCGACATGCTTCGCGCCGACCCGCACATCGCCCGGCTTGCCGACCTCTGGCATCCGGACGGCGACTCGGTTCTTTCGATCGCGTTCGTGTTCCTCGCGATCGGCGCGCTGATCGGCGGGGCTGTTGTCGTCGGTGGGGAGTGGAAGGCCGGGACGGTCACGACCACGCTCCTGTGGGAGTCGCGCAGATCGAGGTTGCTCGCGATGCGGCTCGCGGCGTGTGCCGCACTCTCGGTCGTCATCGGCCTTGCGCTGCTGGCTCTCCTCGTTGCGGCGACGCTCCCGACCGTGCTCGTGAAGGGAGAGACCGGCGAGATCGACGCGGCGTGGGCAGCCGATCTCGCCGGAGCCGTCGCCCGTGGCCTTGGCCTGGCCGCGTTCGCGGCTACGTGCGGTGGTGCCCTCGCGTCGCTCACGCGCAGCACAGCGGGTGCGCTGAGCGCGATGTTCGTCTACCAGGCCATCGGGGAGCCGATCTTGCGTGGGCTATGGCCGCGACGTGCCGGCTGGTTCATCGGCGAGAACGCGGTGACCTTCGTGGCAGGGCATCAGCTGGACGACGTGCCGTTCGGTCGGAGCGCATACGGCGCGTCGGTGGTACTGACGCTGTACGTGCTCGCGCTGGGCCTCGCGGCCGCCGCGCTCTTTGCACGGCGCGATCTCGCCGGGACATCCTGAGGTCTTGATGCCCAGCACCCGCCGGATCACGGTGCTGCTCACGCTGCTCATGGCCGCAGGGTGCTCGGGCGCGAGAAGTTCGAGCGGACCGGTGCGCACCGAGCCGGCAATCGCTGCCGACTTGCCGGTGCGGTACCGCCAAGCTGATCATCGGATCTCGATTCAATGGCCGACCGATCGCTTCGCGACGCCGGTCTCGGCGATCGACGAGCTCGAGGAGGGCGAGGTCCGTTTGCTCGATGTCGTCACCCCGACAGCGCTGACCGTCCGTCAGTGCTCGGGGACACGCGACGCGTGCGGCCCGGCGCTCCTCGCCGCGCGCGCAGGCGACGGACACGCGCGATTCCTGTTCGAGTTCGACGAGAACCTCGGCCCTGGCGTCGACTGCCGCAGGGAGCCCTGCGACCTCGCCTTGTCGAGCGACGGCGCGGCCTTCTCAATCCCTTTGGCGTTCGGGCAGCGCGCCCGGCTCGGCTCGATCTCGGTCGAACCGCACGCGGTCGAGCCCGGCGACGAGGTGCAGGTGTCGCTCGTTGGATTCGCTCCCGGCCCGGTGACCGTTGCCGTTTGCGTACCACCAGGGCCGGTCGACCCGCAGGCGTGCGGTGACCCCGGGCCAGAGCGACGGGTCGAGATCGGTGGTGACGGAGGCGCGTCCGTATGGATCTCGGTACCGGACGGCCTCGTCGGACGGCGGCGGGTGGCATGCGACCGCACGCACCGCTGCGGGGTGGCGGTGGTGACGCCCGTGCAGACTCGTGTCGCGGAGTTCCGCTTCGTGGATCGCGCCGAACCCAGGCTCGCAGGAGCGCGTGCCGCGATCGCCGGTGGCGCGGCGATGCTGCTCCTCGGGATCGCGCTGTTGCTCGCACGGCGCTTCGATTGGGGCACTCCCGACGGTGACCCGTTCGCCGAGGCATGAGCGATCGCATCAGGTGATCGCTCGGGCAGATGGTCGCTTGGGCAGATGACCGCTTGGGAACGCACAGCCCTGGGTATCGTGACAACGAAATGTCCGTGTCATCCGCACGATCGCCGTCGACCGACCATCCGCTGCATCGTGCAACGCCGCCTCGAGGCGGGGGAGCCTTTCATCACGAAGCGATGATGTATTCGGGCGCCGACGGCTTCCTCGCGGGTGCCTTGCCGTTCGTTCGGGCCGCGGTCGCTGCTGGGGAGCCGATCCTCGTCGCCGTCAACGCCGCCAGGATCGCGGCCATGCAGCGCGCGCTCGAAGGCGACGCCGACGCCGACGCCGTGATGTTCGCCGACATGACCGAGATCGGCGAGAACCCGGCGCGGATCATCCCCGCATGGCGCGCCTTCGTCGCCGCTCACGGTGCGGACGGCCAGCAGGTGCACGGGATCGGTGAGCCCATCTGGGCGGGGCGGAGCCGGGCCGAGCTGGTCGAGTGTCAGCGCCATGAATCGCTGCTGAACGTCGCGTTCGCCGAGTCGGGTGCTTTGTCCCTGCTCTGCCCGTACGACGTCTCGGAGCTCGGCGTCGATGTCATCGACGAGGCCTGTCGCAGCCATCCCTACGTCATGCGCGATGGCAGCAGCGAGGTCAGCACGGCGTGGCCGGGCCTCGACGCGATGGCGTCGCCGTTCGGGGGTCCGCTCGATCCCCCCCCAGCGGACGTCGAGGTCGTCCCCTTCGTGTCGGTCGATCAGCTGGCGTCGATCCGACGGTTGCTGCGCCAACTTGGCGCGTCCGCGCTCTTCGAGGTCGAGCAGGTGTTCGACTTCACGCTCGCGGTCGACGAAGCCGTCGTCAACAGTCTTCGCCACGGCGGTGGCTCAGGGACCCTCATCGCTTGGGTCGAGGACGACGGTCTCGTCTGCGACATCCGCGACGGCGGACAAGATGGCCGGGCTCCGATCGATGAGCCGCTCGTCGGGCGCGTCCTGCCTTCCACCCACCAGATCGGCGGTCGGGGCTTGTGGCTCGCGAACCAAGTGTGCAGCCTCGTGCAGATCCGCTCGACGGACGAAGGCACGGTGGTGCGGGTTCGGTTGAACCGCCGGGTTCAGCGCACCTGATCGCGCGTGGTCACACGCGATCCGAACCGCATCACGGCAACTCCTCGACGAGCTCACGCCGGTACTCCAGTTCCTGGAGCCTTGGCCGCCCGCGAGGCTGCCAGGACGGCAGCAACGCGCGGCGGTGCCGTCCGCTCGTGTTGGGTGAGGACCGGTGAACCAGGAATGCGCCGAACCACACGACCGAACCTGCAGGCACCTCGATCGTGTGCTCGCGCGCGACGTCGACGGCAGAGGGGTCGGCGAGAAATCGTGTCGGGTCGGCAGGGTCTCGACGGACCGGGCCATGCGCGTGCGAACCGCGCACGGCCCGCAGCGCGCCATTGCCGTCGTCGGTGTCGTCGAGGAAGACGATCGCGGTCACGATGTCGGCCGCGCGACTGCCTGTCGCGACGTACCAGTACGGGTAGTCCTGATGCCACGGGAACTCGCTGCCCTCACCGGCCCGCTTCAGGTTCAACTTCGACGTGAACGGTTCGACGGTGTCGACACCGAGCCATGCGCGCGCCGGTTCGACGAGGCGCGCGTCGCCGAACAACGCCGCGAAGCGCGCGTCGAGGTGATCACAGGGCTTGAGGAGCCGGATCTGCCGGCTCCCCGTTCCCCATTCCCACTGGATCGCCGTATGCGACGAGAACTGGATGTGGTGACCGTCAGCCAGTGAGTGGCGCGGTCCTGCGCCGGGGCGTTCGGCCCGTTCGACGACGCGCGCCGCGACCGTCTCGACCGCCTCGCGGAGCCCTTCGAGCTCATCGCCGGCGAGGATGCGCTCGCGCACGAGGAATCCGTCGGCGCGGAACTGTTCCAATTCCGAGTCGGTCGGCGCCGCGCGAGTCACCGCGTCACCGGGTGTCATGTCGAGCTCGGGTCTCGCGGCGGGAACCCGTCGTGCTCGCCGATCTCAGGCACCGGCGCGGCTTCGCGGCGCGGATGTGCCGTCAGGATCGCCGGCAGCGCAGCAACGTCGTGGGATCCCGCCCTTGTCAGCGCGTGGCGAGCTCGGAACTGCGGATGGGCGGCAGCCTGCTCGGGGGTGAGCAGGGGCGAGGCCGGTGCGCCGGCGCGCGTCAGGCGACGAAGTCCTTCGTCGAGCGACAGCGATCCGATGACCCGGGCGAGCCGTTCGTCGATCTCCTGGGTCGCGGAGAGTCGATCCGCATACGGCACACCCGCGAGGTCGTCGAGATCGAGGGCGGTGCAGATTGCCGCCCACAGGTGGGGCTCCGTGAGCGGTGCGAGCGAGATGAATTGCTGATCGGCAGTACGGAAGATGCCGTAACCGGGCGAACCCTTTGCGCGTTCGGCGGAATGCGTGATCACCGTTCCCGAACGCGGCCCGACCCACCACGCGACGACGTCGGCCATCGCGATGTCGATGCGCTCGCCGGCACCAGTCGCGAGACGACGAGCCCACGCGGCACACACCGCGAGCGCCGCGAGCGTCCCGGCTTCGAGGTCGCCGACGGGCAAACGCGGAATCTGCGGACGCTCAGCGGATTCGCCGGCGCGTCGGAGCGCGCCACCCAACGCTTGGTAGTTGAGGTCGTGGCCCGGCATGTCGCGCAAGGGTCCGTCTTGTCCGTAGCCGCTGATCGAGCAGTAGATGAGGGATGGGTGTGCGGCTCGGAGCGGTTCGGCCGCGAGCCCGAGGCGCGCGGCGACCCCGGGGCGCCACGCCTCGCAGAACACGTCGGTCTCGGCGACGAGAGCCTGGATGCGGCGCGCGCCGTTGGGCGACTTGAGGTCGATCTCGACGCTTCGCTTGCCGCGCGCAACCGAAGCGAACAGCTCGGGAAACCCGCGCATCGGGTCGCCGCCCGGCGGCTCGACCTTCAACACGTGCGCGCCGAGGTCGCACAGGATCTGGGTTGCGTGCGGCATGGGTCTCCAGATCGAGACGTCGAGCACCCGCATTCCGTCGAGGAGACCCGGTGCCATCACGGCAGTCTTGTCGACCGGCGCGACCGCAGCGCGATCAGGGATGCCAGACTCGTCGTCCCGGCGAGACACGAGGAGCATCATCATGACCAGAACCGCCGTTCGATGAGGCTCGCGAACGTCGAGGGGCGTGCCTCGATCGCGGCCGGACAGGGCTGGGCTGACGTCGCGACGGCGTCGGGCGGCCGGTTCGGTCCATCGCTGCCCGCCGTGTACGAGGAGTGGGACGACTTTTCGTCGTGGGCCCCGACCGCGATGATCGCTCGCGCCGCTGTCGAGGTCGACGAGCACCAGCTCGGCGCGCCGTCGCCGGCGCCACGCCAGGTGTTCGGCATCGGCCTCAACTACCGAGCCCACGCGCAGGAGTCGGGGGTGGCGCCTCCCGAGCGACCGGCGACGTTCACCAAGTTCCCGAGCTGTATCACCGGCCCGTTCGCCGACGTCGTCTTGCCGGCGGGCGGCACGACCGACTGGGAGGTCGAGTTGGTCGTCGTCATCGGCCGGGTGGCGAGAACGGTCACTCGGGATGCGGGGTGGTCGTGCGTCGCCGGCGTGACGGTCGGGCAAGACCTGTCGGAGCGCGGCCTGCAGTTCGCCGCGGGCGGCCAGTTCTCGCTCGGGAAGTCCTACCCCGGCTTCGGACCGACGGGACCCTGGCTGGTGACGGCCGACGAGCTCGCCGACGCTGACGATCTCGAGCTGGGGTGCTCGATCGACGGCGAGGTCGTGCAGCGGGCACGCACCGGCGACCTGATCTTCAGCGTTCCCGCGTTGATCGAGGAGTTGTCGGCTGTGCTCCCGCTGCTTCCCGGCGATCTCATCTTCACGGGCACACCGTCAGGGGTGGGGATGGCGCGCCGTCCTGCCCGGTTCCTCGCGCCCGGCGAGGCGATCGAGAGCTGGGTCGAGGGCGTGGGGACGATGCGAACCCGCATCGTCGGCGACCCGCCGGTCGGCTGACACCTGCCCGCGCGCGCCGGCGTTCACACGCGCGCGCCGGCGTTCACACGCGCGCGCCGGCGTTCACACGCGCGCGCCAGCTCCCGCGACGTGCACGGGAGACCCGACGAGCTCCTCGCGCGTCGCGCGCTCCGCAGTCGCGCGGTCGTGGATCACCGCGACCACGCGATCGTCGTCCGGGGTGTCTGCGATGACGACCACCTCGTGCGGGCCGTGCCCGTCGAACCGCACCGTGTAGGTCGCGACGATCGCGGTGCCGTGATAGCCCGTGTGCACGGCGCGCGTCGCCGTCGCGTGCGCGGCGCGGTCGTGGAGATCGGCCAGCAGTGGCCCGTTGCTGCCCGGCTGGGTTGACCACACGGCGAGCCCCGGCTTCGTCAGCAGCCCGCTCACCGTCGTGACGAGCCCGAGCCCGCCGTCAGCGCGCAGGCGTCTCGCCATGGCCGCGGTGGCCTGGAGAACGAAGTTGTTGAAGGGGCCGCCTGCGAACGCCATCCCGCCGGTGAGCGTCGGCGTGCCGTCGAGGGGAAGACCGAGCTCGCGCTGCTGCACGCGGACCGCGGCCGGAAAGCAGCTGTAGAGCTCGATGTGGTCGATCTCCGCCAGCGGTCGCCCGATGTGCGCTGCCGCCGCGGCGCCCAACTCGTGCATCGCGGGCCATCGATGGAGCTCGGCGCGTTTCGAAAGGGAAACACTGTGACTGGACTCGAGCGCGACGAGCGGGTGCAACGCCCGGTCGGGATCGAGGCCGAGCGGCCCGATGGACTCCGCCGCGCACAGCAGGAGCGCCGCGGCCTGGTCGACGCTCCACTGCGCGGCGTGCCACTTGTGGTACGGGAACGCGAGCGGTCGATTGCCGCCGCTCGTCGAGCGCAGCTGCGCCGGCGAACGGCCGGCCGCGAATGCCGCGTCCGGGTTGTCGAGGCTGACGGCGTCAAAGCGCGACCACAGGTCGTCGATGTCGGCGATGTGCTCGTTGATCGACTGATGCTCGGATGCTCGCAGGGCGTTGTCGATCGCCGCGTACTGCTGTACTGGAACGACAAAGCTGGTCTCCATCTCGGCAGGGGCGATGATCTCGCTGTCGGGCGTCTGGACCTCGTCGGGATCGGTACGAGGATTCGCGATCGGCGCGAGCGTGAGCCCCGCCCTGCGAGCCTGATCGTCGCGGCGTTTCGCCTCGCCGCCAACGACGAGCGCGACGTCGACATCGCCGGCCGCGATCGCAGCGAGGGCCTCGTCGATGAGTGATTGCTGCGGGATGCCGATCTGTACCAACACGCTGCGGGCCGATTCCGCGCCGACCGCTCGGGCGATCGAGCGCCCCGCATCGCGGGCGGTCCAGGTCCCCTGGGGCACGAGGATCCGCCCGGTGCGCGCGAGGGCACGGCGCGATCCAGCATCGTCACCGGCCGCGACCGCGGCACGCGCCATGAGGGCGACCGCGTCGACCCCTTCACCAGGCGCCGCTTGCTGGGTCGAGATCCCAACGCCGGCGAGCACGACCCGTCGTTCGCCCTGCGCGCCCAATCTGCTGCCCTGCGCGGCCAATCTGGTCCCCGGCGCGAACGGTGTGGGATTCATCGTGTGCAGTCTGACCGATGGCGCTGAGAGTGGCGCGGTAGCGCCTCGAACCTGTCGACGTCGTCCGCCGCGTCTGCTACGAATCGTGGGTGGCTTCGCCGAGTGTCGTCGCGGTGTACGCGTGCGCAATACACCAGGTACAGAAGGTGCGCCGTTCCGCGATCAACCTCGTTGCCGGTGTGGGCGTGAGGGGGGATGCGCACGCCGGCCGGACGGTCCAGCACCGCAGCCGCGTCGCACGGGATCCGAGCCAGCCGAACCTTCGTCAGGTCCATCTCGTCCACGCGGAGCTGCACGACGCGCTCAGGGCGAAAGGGTTCGTGATCGGCCCCGGAGAGCTCGGCGAGAATGTCACGACCCGGGGTGTCGAGCTGCTCGCACTCTCGCGCGGCACGCGCCTCGGACTCGGGCCGGACGCGGTCATCGAGCTGACCGGACTGCGCAACCCTTGTACGCAGCTCGACGGGATCCGCGCGGGTCTGATGTCCGCGGTCCTCGATCGCGACGAAGGGGGCAACCTCGTACGCCTCGCTGGCGTCATGGCGGTGGTGATCCGCGGGGGTGTCGTCAAGCCGGACGATTCGATCCGATTGGTGGCCGAGCCCACGGTTCCCGAACCGCTCGCGCCGGTCTGACGCACTTCGCCACGAACATTGAGCAGTCAGCGACCGGATTCGGTGGTCGACTGCTCAATGTTCGGCCGGCAGTTCCAGGTCGAGGGTCAAGCGGCCGGTCGTGAGGGCACCCATGGTGCCGCCGTCGGTGAGCAGGTTCTCTCCCGTGATGTACGACGCAGCGGGGCTGTTGAGAAAGATCATCGGGTATGCCTGCTCTGCGGGTGTCGACCGCCGGCCCAGGCCGCGCGCGAACAGATCGATGAGCTGCGCTCCGGCGAAGTCCTCGAACGCGGGCATCATCGGCGTGTCGGTGGGTCCCGGGCTGATGCAGTTGAGGCGGATGCCACGCTGTCCGAGGTCATGCGCGGCCCACATGGTCCATGTGATGAGCGCCTCCTTCGAGGGGGCGTATCCCGACGCGATTGCGGCGGGGTTCGCCTCGCACCACGCTCGTCCGGCGGCGAAGCCGTCGGTGGTGACGAGCGGCATCCACTTCGCGATGTTCTGGAGATAGCCGCCGCCGGCAGTCGAGGAGATGCTCGCGATCGCGCCGCCGCGTTCCATGCGACCCGCGCAGAGCTCGGCGAGGTGACGCGCGGCGACGAAGTTGACGAGCATCGTGTCGAGGTCGGAGAACGGCGGACCCGGCAGCCCCGCACAGTTGAAGAGCGCGTCGATCGTGCCGTCGATGCAGCCGATCGCGGTCGCGGCGGCGTCGGGATCGCGCAGATCCACCGTCTGGTGACTCGCAACGGAGATCGGCGGCGCCTTGAGATCGAGCACGTGAATCTCGGCGCCGAGCTCGGCCAGCTCGGACACGACCGCAGCGCCCATGCCCGCCCCGCCGCCGCCGCTCACGACGACCCGTCTGCCCTGATAGCTCCACACCGCCGACATCTGCGATCTCCCGTGTCTCGTGGCCCAGGCAAGGTAGCGCGCGGCCGCCGGTCGGGGAGTGGTGCCGCCGCCGTTCCGTCAGGCCAAGAGGTCGGGTTGCAGGTCGGCGCGCGTTGCGGCCCCGAGCAGCGCCATCGTGCGCCGGATATCGGCGTCGAACAATCCGAGCACGTGATCGACGCCGCGCTCGCCCGCCGCGGCGAGGCCATAGAGGTACGCGCGACCGATCAAGACCGCGGTCGCGCCGCGGCACAGGGCCTTGACGACATCGCCGCCACGCCGCACGCCACCGTCGCACAACACGGCGATGCGATCACCGGCCGCGTCGACCGTCGGTGCGACCAGATCGATCGGTGCCGGCGTGCTGTCGAGCTGCCGGCCACCATGGTTCGACAACACAATCGCGTCGACACCCGCGTCCGCCGCGAGGACGGCGTCAGCGACCGTCTGGATCCCCTTGATGATGATCGGGCCACGCCAGATCGATCGAAGCCAGTCGATGTCGTGCCATGTGACCGAAGGATCGAACTGCGCTGCGGTGTACTCCGCGAGCGACACCGCGGTGCCGCCGTCGCCGACGTCGCGCCCGGCGACGTTCGCGAACCGGATCGGGTCGGCGCGCACGAAGTCCCACACCCACGCCGGGTGCAGCATGCCGTCGATGAGCGTTGCCGGCCCCACCTGAGGTGGCAACGTGAACCCGCGGCGAACGTCACGCTCGCGGCGGCCGAAGACCGCCGTGTCGACCGTGAGCATCAAGGCCTCGAAGCGGGATGCGGCGGCGCGATCGACCATCTCCTTGACGAGCCCGCGGTCGCGCCAGACGTAGACCTGGAACCACTTGCGCCCGCTGCTCGCGGAGGCGACCTCTTCGATCGAGCGGGTCGCGAGCGTCGACAACGTGTACGGGAGACCGGCACGAGCCGCGGCGCGCGCGACGGCCAGCTCGCCCTGAGGATCGGCGATGCGGGTGAAGCCCGTCGGTGCAAGCGCGATGGGCACGGGCAACGGCTGTCCGAAGAGGGTGGTCGATGGATCCACGGAGGAAACGTCGCGGAGGACACGTGGACGGAAATGGATCGCCTCGAACGCGGCTGCGTTCCCCGCCAGCGAGCGTTCGTCCTCGGCGCCGCCGTCGATGTAGTCGAACACGCCGCGCGGAAGTCGGCGCCGGGCCATGCGGCGAAGGTCGCGGACCGCGGCGGCGCGCCGCAGCCGGTGCGCGACACGATCGCGTTCGATGGGCCCGAAGCGCACCACGGAGCGGAGCGTGTCGACGACCCTCACGTGGGCAAACCTATCGACCGGCGCTCCGCGTAGGGTGATCCGCGAGGTCGGAGTGAGGCCCAGCGACGTCGGAGCAGAGAGGCCCAGCGACGCCGGAGCGAAAGGTGGCATCCAGTGGTAAGACCGGCGATCGACATCGGTCGGCACGGGATCTGGTACGGGCTGATCGACACGCTGCCGGCGCCGCAGGCCCGGCAGGCGGCACAGCGGATCGAGGAGTTGGGATTCTCGGCACTGTGGATCGCGGAGGCTGTCGGGCGGGATCCGTTCGTCACGGCCGCGGTGCTGCTCGACGCGACGCGCGAGCTGAAGCTCGCGACCGGCATCGCGAACATCTACGCGCGTGACGCGATGACGATGAACGCTTGCCAACGAACGTTGGCCGAGGCCTTCCCCGGCCGATTCCTGCTCGGCCTCGGCGTGAGCCACGGGCACCTCGTCGCAGGGGTGCGCAAGCACGACTGGACGAAGCCCTACAGCTACATGGTCGACTACCTCGACCGGATGGACAGGGCGTTGTACTTCGCGCCCAACGTCGAGCCGTCCGCGGGCAGAGTGCTCGCAGCGCTCGGTCCGAAGATGCTGCGGCTGGCCGCCGAACGAGCGAACGGAGCGCTCCCGTACTTCACGACACCCGACCATACGAGGATCGCGCGTGAGTCGCTCGGTCCCGACTCGTTGCTGGCGGTCGAGCAGATGGTGGTGCTCGAAGCCGACGCCGGACGAGCGCGCGCCATCGCTCGTGGCGCGATGAAGTTCTACGTCGGCCGTCCGAATTACGACAGCAACGTGCTCCGGATGGGCTTCGACGAGACGGATCTCCGCGGCGGTGGAAGCGACCGGCTCGTCGACGCGATCGTCGCATGGGGCAACGAGGACCAGCTCGCGACCCGAGTGGCAGCGCACCACGACGCGGGCGCCGACCATGTGTGCGTCCAAGTGCTGCGTGACGACGCGACGTTCCCGGAGCTCGAGCTTCGGGTCCTCGCCGAGGCGTTGCTCGGGGGATGAGCGTCGTCATCGACCTCGAGGGCAAGGTCGCGCTCGTGACCGGCGGCGGCGGCGGGATCGGCGCCGCAACAGCGGAACGACTCGCCGAAGCCGGCGCAACCGTCGCCATCGCCGAGGTCGACCCCGAGCGTGCGGCCGCAGTCGCCGACCGCATCGCGCGGGCCGGCGGCGCGGCGTTTGCCGTCGTCGTCGATGTCCGACGCCCTGACGATGTGGAGGCGTTGCGTGCCGCGGTCATCGACCGGGAGGGCCGGCTGGACATTCTCGTGAACAACGTTGGCCACTACCTACGCCCGACCTCCTTCCAGCGTTCGTCGCCGGCACATTGGGCGGCACTGCACGATGTGAACATCGGTCATGTCCTGCTCGTCACCCACGCGTTCCTTCCGGCGATGCTCGAACGGCGGAGCGGCGCGATCGTCAACGTGAGCTCGGTCGAAGGCTTGCGGGGCTACCCGAGCGATCCCGTCTACGGCGCGTACAAGGCCGCGCTCTCTCACTTCACGCGTTGCCTCGCCCTGGAGCTCGGCCAGTCCGGCATCCGCGTGAACGCGATCGCGCCCGACGTGACCCAGACGATCCAGGTCGACTACTCGACGATTCCCGACGAGCTCGGTGATCGCTGGCCGATCTGGGTGCCCGTCGGTCGCCACGGCGAGCCCCTGGATCAGGCCGATGTCGTCGTGTTCCTCGCCTCGGACCTGGCGCGGTTCGTGACCGGACACGTGGTGCCGACCGACGGTGGCACAGTTGCGGCCGGTGGCTGGTTCCGCATCCCCGGCACCCACCGCTGGACCAACCGCCCCGCCAACCCGTGACACGTGCGTCGATCGCCGACGCTGTGCGCTACCGATCGACGCACGTCCGTTCCAGGCGGGTGAAGGCGAGGACGGCGACCGCGTAGACCCCGACCGCGAGGAACTGTACGAACCGGAAGCCGAACTCCATCGCGAGGATTGTCGTCAGCACAGAGCCGATCACAGAGAAGAACCCGTTCACCGCCCACGCCCAAGCGCTGTACGCCTCGCCGCCGGCGCCGATGCTCGACACGACACCGAGCCCGAGTGGCATGAACATGCCGAGGCAGAGACCGAGGGGCACCAAGGCCGCGACCGCGACCATCACGCGCACACCGAGCCCCTGACCCTGGAGCGCGTCGGTCAGCGCATCGAGCCCGAAGCGGTAGGCGAGCGTCAGCACGGCGAGCACGAAGAGCAAGGCGCGCAACGCGGTCGCCGGCTGCGACGCGAACCGCCGGCTTGCCAACGCGCCGGCGCCTGTCGACAGGAGGATCGCGGCGAGTGTCACCGTCAGCGAGTAGGTGGGATAGCCGAGAAACCGGACCAGCCGCTGGATCATCGTGATCTCGAAGAACATGAAGCCGAGCCCGAGGCAGGCGAAGTACAGGGCCGAGACGTGCTTTCCTGGCAGCGCGCGCCACGCGCGCCGCACGAAGAGGAACGGCGCGAAGAGGAACACGCCAGCGTAGAAGGTGGCGACAGCGAGCAACAGCAGCAGCACGCGTTCGCCGATCGCGTCCTCCGGATCGCGGACATCGACCGAACGGGTGATGTCACCGAGCACGCTCCGGAAGTTGTTGAAATGCCAGAAGAACGGACGGTCGTCGCGCACTGCGTCGATCTCGCCTGGATACCGCTCGATGATCTCGCGTACGCCCTCCTCACGCCCGGAAGCCAGCGCCGCGACACGGCTCCCGTCCGAAAACCTGTTCGGCGCGTAGACGAGGCGCGTGTTCTCGAGCATCTTCACGCCGTCGATGAACCGCTCGACCTCGTCCGGCGTGAACGGAGTGCGCTTCAACACGATGTTGGCCAGGGAGCCCCGGCTCTGCTCGACGGCAACCAAGATGTGCGCGCTCGGGTTCGCAACACCCAGCTTCGACAGCGCATCGCGTGCCGTGACGATGTACCGCGCCGTTCGATTCGGTCGTTCCTCGAACTTGAGCTCGCCGAACTGCACGACCACGAGGCCGTCGTCCGTGAGATGCTCGAGGCTCTCGACGATCATCTCCGAGGTGTAGAGGTAGCTCTCCGACAGCACGAACGCGCCAGAGGACGCGGCGTTGTTGGCGGCGTAGCTGTCGGGAGCGACATACCAGACGAGGTCGTAGTCGCGATCGCTCCGCGCGAGATACGTTCGGCCATCGCCCTCGTGGAGGTCGACCTCGGGGCGTTCGGCCAACCGTCCCGTCTCGTCGGCGAAGTGATCGCGCAGCAGCGAGACCGTTACCGGGTTGAGCTCGACGGCTTCGATCGCCTTCGCGCCGAAGTGCAGCGACGCGAGAATCTCGTTGCCGCCTGCGGAGCCGATGATCAGCTGGCGATCGGGAGGTCCGCCGAGCACTGCGAATGGGATCCGCCGGGGATCGGTGTCGTAGCGCGTGAGGCGGGTCGCGTCGCCATCGAACGCGTGCATCGCCGCACCGAAGGTGCCGTCGTGCACGAGCAGCCACGTAGCGTTCGGCAGCGGCTGCGCGTCGACTCGGAACACCGGCCCCCACTCCGAGTGGGCCGCGGTGGACCCCACGTCGATCTTGGAGGCCTCCGGATGGACGAGCGGGATCCAAGCGTTGTGGAGCACGAGAGCGACGAGAGCGAGGGTGACCGCCGCACCGAGCAGGCTGTGGAAGCGGGAGGCAAGCGTCAAGGGCCGTGGCAGGTTCCAGAGCCCGAGCACGGCGAACAGCAGCGCCGAGATCATCACGACGGTGGGCGGCCCGATGCGAGAGATCAGGGGGATCGCGGCGATGCACGCGAGCCCCGCGCCCAGCAGATCGACACAGTAGAGCCGACCGACGGAGGTCCCCGCGCGACCGAGCAACGCCGAAACCATGATCCCGAGCGCGATGAACGATGCGAACAGCGCGAAGCTCAGAAATCCGAGCTTCAGCAGGTTGTTGAACGACCCGACGCTCCCGTAGTCCCAGATCTGGACCGTGTCGATGCGCAACCACGCAATCGCGACGTAACCGAGCGCGACGCTGACGGATCCCCAGAGCGAGCACGCCGCCACGATCCACTGCGTCGATGCTCGCTGCAGACGCGCGACGACCGACATGAGAATGCCGCCGGACCCAATCCCGAGCAGCGCGAGCCCGATGACCAGATACGTGTAGTAGTACCACAGCTTGTACGAGAAGATGCGCGTGTAGGCGACCTCGAGCAGCAGCCCGGCGAGGCTCGCCAACCCGATCGCGATGGTGTTGCGGAGCCGATCGCGGCGATCGACGGCGAGCGCGGTCAACGAAGGTGCTCCTGGGGTCGGCGGTCGTGCGAGCGTAGTGGCGCTCAGGTCGCCAGGCGCGCGTACTCGTCCGTGTGAGCACGAAGGACCGCGAGGCTCGCGGCCCAGAAGTCGCGGTCTCCCACGTCGATACCAAAACGTGCCGCGAGAGAGGCCGCATCGTCCATGCCGGTGGCCGACAGGAGCTCGTCGTAGCCCGCGCGGAAACGTTCGGGGTCATCGACATACCGCGCATACAAGCCGATGCCGAACAACAGGCCGAACGTATACGGCCAGTTGTAGAACGGTGTGAAATAGTGCGGCTTCACGGCCCACATGAAAGCATGGCGATGGTCGGCGTCGAGCCCATCGCCGTAGGCGGCCTCCTGAGCGTCGAGCATCATCGTGCAGAGCTCGGAGACCGACAGTGCCGTGCGGCGGCGGCGGCGGCACAGCTCGGACTCGAACAGGAATCGGCTGTGGATGTCGACGACGACCTGCGTGGCACCGACCAGATACGTGTCGAGCAGCGCGAGCCGCGCGCGAGCATCGACGACGCCCGCGACGGCGGTCTCGAACAGCAACGTCTCACAGAAGATCGACGCGGTCTCCGCCAGGGCCATCGGGGTCCGCCGTTGGAGCGGCGTCCGATCGGCCAGCGCGACGTTGTGGTACGCGTGACCGAGTTCGTGGGCCAGCGTCGAGACCGACTCGTTGCTACCATCGAAGTTCATCATGACGCGGCTGACGCCGCCCTCGACACCGGCGCAGTAGGCGCCACCGCGCTTGCCGTCTCGGATCTCCGCGTCGACCCAACGCTCGTCGAACGCGCGCCGCGCGAGGTCCGCGAGGGAGGGTGAATAGCCGCCGAAGGCGTCGGCGACAAGTCGTGTTGCGTCATCCCAGTCGACCTCGCCGATCGCTCCCACCGGCGCGAACAGATCCCACCAGGGAAGACCGCGATCGTGGCCGAGCAACCTCGCCTTCGCACGGAGATAGCTCCGGAAGTCGGGCAACGAAGCGACGACGACATCGGTCATCACGTCGAGCGTCTCGCGATCGACGCAGTTCACCCGGAGTGCCGGTTCGATGTCGTCGACGTACCCGCGCTTTCGGTTCAGGACGGCGAGTTCGCCTTTCGCGCCGTTGAGCGCGGCGGCGAGCGGGACTGCTGCCGATTCCCATGCGCGCAGCTCCCCGTCGTACGCCGCGCGGCGGCGCGCCTCGTCGCGATGGGTCGCGAAGCCGCGCGCCTGCGCCATCGGCACCGACTCGGTTGTCCCGTCATCGAATCGCAACTCGACCATGAGCTGGGACGAGACGTCGCCGTGAAGCCTCGACCACGCGAGGTTCCCGGCCGGGGCGAGCTCCGCCGCGAGCTGTTCCTCGGCCTCGGTCATCTGGTGATCGGCGGACTCCGCCGCCTGTCGAAGCCAGTACGCATGGTTGGCTGCGGCCTCGCCGCGGGAGACGAGATCGTCGACGCCGAGCGCCGCCGCCCATGCACCGAGCCGCTTCGTGAGCGGCCCGAGCCGCGCGGTGCGCGTCTGCAGCTCGACCATCAACGCGGCTGCCTGCTCGTCTCTGCTGTCGGTGGTGATGTGGGCATACAAGTACGTGCTGATCTTTCGCAACACGGTTTGGAGACCATTAGCCGTCTCGAGGAGCTCTTCGAGCGCGGTCGAGTCGGCGTCGGTCACGGGGCGCGGTTCGATCGCGCGCACGCCGAGCTCGTCGAAGCGCGCGGCGAGCCGATCGACGTCGGCGTAGATCCCTTCGAGGGCTGCGGTGAACGCGCGGTCGTCGAGCGTTCGGAACACCGGGGTCAGGTCCCACCTCGGTGGCTGTCCGGCCGTTGTTCCGGCCGGGGCATTGGTACTCGTCATTCCCATGGTTCGAACAATCCTTCGAACTCGAGTGTCGCGTTCTTGACGCGACCGTAGAGCAACCAGTCTCCCTTGAAGAGCTGATGATCGTACGGCCCGCCGGCGATGTGCGTCCGCGGTCCCCCTGTCGTGCTCGGCATGAACCTGAGTTGCTCCAGGCCGGCCTTCATGCCCCAGCCGGTGAGCACCGGCGCCCGGTAGATCGCTTCGACCAGCACTCGCGCGGTGTCGTACGCGAGCACCGGGATTGCGTTCGGCCACATCGGTGGCGGCGCGGCGTAGCGGCTGACGAACCGATCATGGAAGCCCTGCACGAGCGGATTCCGAGGATCGAGTTGGTCGATACCGACCCAACCCTCGAACTTGTCGAAGCCCATCAGGTAGAACATGAACGACGTCCCCATGATGCGCGGGGGATCCCATCCGAGCTCGTCGAGCGAAGCCCGGAGACGTCCGCTGGCGGCGAGCACTCCGTATCCCATGTAGACGAGCGCGTCCGCGCCGACCGCGCGGAGCCTCGCGAGGTTGGCGGTCAGATCGATCGGAGCCTGGCTCACGGTTTCGACGGCGGCGATCGCGACATTGCGCCGCCGGCACTCCTGCCGGAAGTAGCGAAAGTACTCCTCGCCGTTCGGCGACACCTCGGAGAGCACGGCGACGCGCTCGTGACCCTTGCGCTTCAACCAGCCGACGACGAGCGTCGAGTCGCCCCCGCAGTCGCCGTTTCCGAGCCGGAAGCAGTAGTCGCCGTGGAACCGTTCCGTCCCGCACCACGAGATCAGCGGGATCCTCAGGTCGTTCGCGTACTCGCCGACGACCATCGCATTGTCGGAGCTGTACGCGCCGGCGACCGCGAGGCAACCCTCGTCGACGAGGTACCTGAAGCCGTCGATCGCGTTCTTCGCGGATCCGCGGGGCAGGCCGTTCTCGGGGTGGAGCACGAACTCGTACGGTCGCTCTCCGAGCAACCCTTGTTCGATGGCCTCGTCGAAGGCGAGGCGGTGGATCTTGTCGTACCCGCCGCCCGGGCCATCGAGTGCTGCTCCGAGCCACCCGATCTTGATCGGCTCCATTTCGGTCCTCCACGCGAGAGTCTTCCATGTGCGCAGGCTCGAGCCCGCGTGAGGGACAGTAAGGTCGAACGAGTGAGTTCGCCAGCGAATCAACCGGAGAATCAACCGGAGAGTCAATACGAGACGTTGATCGTCGAGCGCCGCGGCGCGGTGGGCTGGCTCATCAACAACCGACCCGCGCAGCTCAACGCGATGAACGCGCAGATGCGCGACGAGTTCGCCCTCGCGTGGAAGGCGCTGGACACCGATCCAGCGGTCCGGGTGATCGTGCACACCGGCGAAGGTCGCGCGTTCCAGACGGGCGTCGACGTGAGCGAGATTGCCTCCGACGGTGTAGGAATGGAGCGCTACCGCCAGTCGGTCGTGGACTTCGATCTGCACTTCACGAGCTGGCAGCAGCAGGTGTGGAAGCCGGTGATCACCGCAGTCAACGGCATCTGCTGCGGTGGAGGGTTCCATTGGGTCGCCGACGCCGACATCGTGATCGCGGCGAGCGACGCACAGTTCTTCGATCCGCACGTGAGCGTCGGTCAGGTCGTCGCGATCGAGGCGATCGGTCTCATGCGGAAGATGCCGGCCGAAGCGGTGATGCGCATGGCGTTCACCGGCCGCCACGAGCGAATGAACGCGCAGCGCGCGTATGAGCTCGGGATGGTCAGCGAGGTGGTCGACCCACCGGATCGACTGCGCGCTGCGGCGCAGGAGCTCGCCGAGAGGATCGCCAAGAACTCCCCAGCGGCAATGGCTGCCAGCAAGCGCGCGCTGTGGGGCGCGCTCGAGATGGGGCTCACCGACGCCTGCCGTGCCGGCGCCCAACACCTCGTCAGCATGTGGGGGCATCCGGACCAGGCGGAAGGACCGCGCGCCTTCGCCGAGAAGCGCGACCCGAACTGGCTCGCTCTGCGCGCAACTGCGGGCGAGCCCGACCGATGACCTCGACGGACGTGTATTACGACCCGTTCGATGCAGCGATCGACACCAACGCGCACCCCGTGTGGAAGCGACTTCGTGACGCGGTTCGCGGTCCGGCCCACCTGATGTTCCAGGGATGACGGGGTCGTGAGGAGGCGAGATGCCTGACGAGCGGATCCGACTCGAGCTCGACGGAGCAATTGCAACGATCACGAACGCCAATCCAGAGAAGCACAACGCGTTCGACGACGACATGGACCTCGCACTCTTCGAGATCTGGGACGAGCTCGCGCTCCGATCCGACGTACGCGCCGTCATCTGGCGCGGCGAGGGGCGATCGTTTTCGTCAGGTCGCGATGTCGGCGTGATCGGCGCGAACCAGGCCCAGCTCACGCACCATGAGTTGATGACGCGCGGTCATCGAGGCATTCTGCGTCTGT
>Ga0247727_10001506_pt1 | contig 55232 bp, 50 predicted proteins | sample WisWelCaveWW1625_FD_202498 | JGI IMG/M metagenome (GOLD analysis project Ga0247727, IMG submission 202498) | Biofilm microbial communities from Wishing Well Cave, Virginia, United States - WW16-25 | ecosystem: Environmental > Aquatic > Deep subsurface > Groundwater > Cave microbial mat | place... | reverse complement strand
TTCCGCGCCTATTGGTAAATAGGCGCGGGTTCCGGCGACGCCGAACTCGGCCGTGAGGGCCGCGTCCGGGGCGGAATGAGTTTTTCAGCATCCTGCTAGCGACGAATAGCCCGCCTCCCCGGGTGGAGAAGTTTTCTGCACCTCCACCGAGGACTATGCTGACCGGCGGATTGAACGAAAGCCTCGATCCGAAGGAACTCAACGAGGGAATTGCCTTCGCCAAGAAACTGGGGCGCGCGCTGCACCGGCACGGCGCGCCGGCCTACCGCCTGGAGGCGGTCCTCGATACCCTCTCGCGCCTGCTCGGCCTGCGCGGCGATTTCTTCACCACTCCGTCGGCCCTGTTCTACGCCTTCGACCTGCCCGGAGAGGGCGGCCGTGCCTACCTGCAGCGCGTCCGGGGCACCCGGATCCACTTCGCGCGGCTGATCGCGCTCGACCGGGTGTTCAACGACGCCGTGCTGCGGCGGACCAGTCTGCAGGAGGCCGACGCCAACCTCGACCGCGCGCTCGCCGCTCCGTCGCCGTGGCCGCCGTGGGCGGTGGCGCTGGCCTTCGTGGCCGCAGCGTGCGCGGCGGCTTCTTTCTACCGTGGCGGACCGGCGGAACTCGCGCTCGCCGCCGCCGCCGGCGCGGCGCTTGCGCTGGCGCACCTCGCCGCTCGCCCGTCCGAAGCGTTGGCCCGCCTCTTCGAGCCGCTCGGCGCCTTCGCGGTGGCCTTCACCGCGACGGCGCTGGCGCCGCGATTCGGCGCGAGCGCCGACATCGCGACGCTGGCCGGGCTCGTGGTGCTGGTGCCGGGCTTCAGCATCACGGTCGCCGCGACCGAACTCGCGACCGGGCATCCGGTTTCGGGCTCGGGGCGCATGGCGAACGCATTGATGACGCTGCTGATGCTCGGCTTCGGCGCGGGTTTCGGCCGCGCGCTGGCGGCGCGCGCCTTCGGCGCGGCCGAAGCCGCCGCTGCGGTTGCGCCCCTGCCCGCCTGGACCGAGCCTGCGGCATTGACCCTCGCCGGCCTCGCGTTGGGAGTGCTGTTCCAGGCGCGGCCGCGTGACCTGCCGGTGGTCGTTGCGGCAGTCATTGTGCCGTGGTTCGTGCTGCGCGCGGCAACCGACCACACGGGTCTCGAGGGCGCACTGTTCCTGGCGGCTTTCGCGAACGGACTCGCCGCGCACGCCTGGGCGCGCTGGCGCGACCTGCCCTCGATGATCGTGCGTCTACCCGGAATGCTGATCCTGGTGCCGGGCGGCACCGGCTTTCTCTCGATCTCCGCATTGATGGAGGGCGACGCGCTGTCCGGAGTGCAGATCCTATTCCGCGTCGGCATCTCGGCGATCGCGATCGTCACCGGCATCCTGCTCGCGACGGTGGTTCTGCCGCCGCGCAAGGCTCTGTGAACAATTTCTAGAAATCCACCGCGAAGCGCAGCGTCGTGAGGTGCATCGGCGCGAATTCGCCGAGATCGGCGCGCGTGTACGTCAGGAGCCAGCGCAGGTGCGAACTCCAGTGCCAGACGAGCCCTGCACTCCACGTGTCCAGCCGCTCCGGCAGGCCCGGCAGCGCGGCCTCGCCGAAGTCGAGGCTGCTGACGCGCGCGGCGACCTCCCACGCGCCGAGCCCGGCGCCATCGGTGCCGGGCCCGAACTCGGCGCGCGGGTGCGTGCGGTCGAAGGTCGCAAGGTCGGGCCGGTAGGCGCGCGACTCGCCGGTCAGGTACCAGCCGGCGGCGGCGGTCCAACCGTTCAGGAAGGCATTGCCGAAGTCCGGGTCGTCGGTGCGCGCGGTCAGGAGGTCGGCGTGTCCGTGGAAGGAGCCGCGGATCCAGGCCGCCTCGGCCGCGAGGCGCGTGGTGCGCTCGGCCGGCACGCTGCCGACCAAGAAATTGGGAATCAAATCGGATTCGACGTCGGCGGCGAAGGAATCCATGCCGTCCGGGTTTTCCCAGCCGGCGGTCAGGCCGAGGTGCAGCAGTTCGCGTGCCTCCTGGTTCCAGAAGGGCCGCCAGACTGCGCGCGCCACCATGCCCCAGGCCTGGGTGATGTCCTCGGTGCGATTGTCGTAGACCCGGTAGACGCCCGCCTGGGCCGACCACTCCGGCCGCCAGCGGCGCGCCGAGGCGCCGACCTGCCGGCCGACGGTGAGGGACTGCTCGACCGGCGCCTCCTCCGCGAGGTCGAAGTCGTTGGAGGAGAGCAGGCGCTCGAAGCCGGAGGGCATCTTGTGGAATCCGAACTCATACTCGGCGCGGGACTCGTCCTCCCCCCCCTTGGACGGACGCCAGGTGGCGGTCACTGCGCGCGGTTGCGCGTCGCCGCTCGCGAAGTCGTATTCGACACGCCCCAGCCATTCCTCGGTGAAGAGGAAATCCACGCGCAGGCGCAGCCGACGCGGGCGCGTGGTGCTGTCGAAGTCCTCGCCCAGCAGCGCGCCGATCTGCTCGAAGCCCTCGCCGGACAGGCGCGCGAGGTCGGCCTGCAGGCGGCCGCCGATCCGGATCCAGTCCTGCGGCGGATCGGCGGTCTGCTGGAGCAGCGCGAGCAGCAGGGGCAGCACGCCGGGAGAATAGGGCCGCCGGAAAGGAGAATGGGGCGCATCCTCCCGCGAGGCGCCCCGCTCCCCCTTGCGGGGCCGGGATTCACGGAACCGGTCCGTTGCCTGCGGATCAATCTGCTAGAAATCGAACGCTGCGCGCAACGCGATCACGGTGGTGTCGTCCGCGGCGTCAAGTTCCGGCTTGATCACGTCCAGCATCACGCGGGTGGCGTCGTTGAGGTACCAGTTCAGCGCGAGCGAGATCACGTTGAGGTCATCGGCCGCGCCGCCTTCGGTGAGATCGAGAGTGCTGGTGCGCGCGGCGACCTCCCACGCGCCCAGACCGCCCTCGGAGAAGGCGTTGGTCTCCGTCCTGACGCGATCCCAGGCGCCGGCTTCGGTTTTATAACCGCGGCTCTCGCCGGTGAGGAACCAGCCAGCCTGCACCGACATGCCGTCGAAGGAAGGCTCGGGCGAGCCAGTCGGCGCGGACACGGCGGCCGACTGCCACTCAAACTGGCTGTGGAAAGGGCCTTCCTGGAACGCGGCCTCGATGCCGAGCAGCGTGATCCGATCGGCGTCGGCGACGTCGGCGCCGAAGAAGTCGGGCAGGCCGAAGTGCACCTCGGGGCTGGCGTCGAAGCCGACCTCGCCATCCGGGGTGCGCAGCGAGGCCGCCGCCGCCAGGTGCAGCAGTCGCCTGCCATCTTCCTCGAACCACGGGCGATAGACGAAGCGGCCGGTTGCGCTCCACGCTTCGTTGACCGACCTGCCGGTTCTGTCCACGTCGCGGAAGAAGCCGGCGGCCCAGGTCATCGAATTGTCAAAGTCAGAGAGGCTGAGGCCGGCGTTGCGCGCCGGCGCGAAGGCCTCGTTGACCGCGTTGCGCTCCAGGAAGGTGATGAAGCGGCTCGAGGTCTGTTCCTCCAGACTGAACGGCTCCTTGAAGTGGCCGACCCGCCAGTTGCCGACCGGGCCGGCGATCTGCAGGAACATGTCGGTCGGCGCGGCCGTGCCGCCGGCGAAGTCCATCTCGAACTTGTACTTGACTTCGTCGGTGAAGGCGCCTTCCACTCCGAGACGGGCGCGGCGAACTTCGCTGCCGTCCAGGAAGGTCTCGCCGAGCGCGGCCTCGGAGTCCTCGCCGCCGGTCACGAAGACGAAGTCGGTCTGGAAGCGGCCGATCACCTTGACCGTTTTCTCGGAGGGTTTGCCGGGGAGCCAGGACAGCGGGCTTTCCGGAGCGAGGACCGAGCCCTGCTGCAGCAGGAAAAGTGCGTCGAGAAGCATGGTTGAAAGGCTGTGTGAGGTTTCGATCGCGCGCCGGATGGCGAGCGCGAGGAAACCATGACGACTCCTGCGGAATGTTCCGCGTGCAGAATGTGAATTTGACGTGAGGCGGTCTGCCGGTTCAGGCGGCCGGATGCAGTCCGAGGTCGGTCATCGGCTCGATCGCACCGGTCAGCGGCAGCGCATACTCGCGGAAAGCCGGCGCGACGGCGTGGTCGCCCGCCAGGCACTCCTCCGGCATGTCCTTCGTGACCCGCGCGACGCTTGACAAAGGCGTGATGAAGGTTTCGGAACGATAGGCCGCACCCGCGAGACGGCGGATCGCAACCGATCCACTCGTCCCCGCGCCGTCCGCCGCCGCGCGCGCCGCCGCGCGCCCGACCTCGCGCGCCTCCCGCGCATCCACCGGCGACACGTCGGCCGGGAAGGAGCGCTGCAGGTAGCCGAGGGTGTCGGCGCGCACGCGCGTGATGCCGAGTTTTTCCTTCACCAGGTTGGCAAGGGCGTCGCCGAGCGCGCCGGTGCCCGACAATTGCACGTTGCCGTGGCTGTCCTGCGCGCCGGCCAGCGCCGAGCCGGACTGCTGCGCGGCGACCTGCAGGAACGGCGTGCCTGCGGCGTCGTGGATGCCTTCGCTGACTGCCACCACGCAGCGCTTGAAGCGGGTGTTCACCGCTTGCACGTCGGCGAGGAACCGGTCGGGATCGAACACGCGCTCGGGCAGGTAGACGAGGTGCGGGCCGTCGGAATCGTCGCGGCGACCGAGTGTCGCGGCGGCGGTCAGCCACCCGGCGTGGCGCCCCATCACCACGTTGATCTTGACGCCCGGCAACGAACGATTGTCGCGGTCGTCGCCCTGGAAGGCGTGCGCGACGAAGCGCGCGGCCGAGCCGTAGCCCGGGCAGTGGTCGGTGACGCGCAGGTCGTTGTCAATCGTTTTCGGGATGTGGAAGCAGCGCATCTCGAAGCCCTGCGCGGCGGCCTGCTGCTCGACGATGTGCGCGGTCTCCGCCGAATCGTTGCCGCCGACGTAGAAAAAGAAGCGGATGCCGTGCTTGCGGAAGGTCTGGAGCATCACGCCGACGTCGTCCGCGGTCGGCTTCTGCCGCACCGAGCCGAGCGCCGCGGCGGGCGTGCGCGCGACGCGCTCCAGGACCTCCGGCGCTTCGCGCGCGAGGTCCACGAGGTCCCCCTTGATCACGCCCTTCACGCCGTGCCGTGCGCCGAGCAGGCGCGTGAAGCAGCCGTGCCTGCGCGCCTCCTCGATGAAACCGACGAGCGACTGGTTGATGACCGCGGTCGGTCCGCCGGACTGGCCGATCACCGCGGCGCCCTGCAGAACTTGCGCCATGCGGCGCGGATTCTACAGGGCTGCGTATTCATCGGGCAGCGGCGCGCCGGGCCGTCCCGCGCGCGCGTCCCGGCGCAGCGCCTCCGCGCGCGCGACGAACAACGCGAGGCCCGCGAGCCGCGCGCCGCGGAGAAGCACACGCCCGAAAGGCAGCAATAACCCGAGCGCCAGCGGGCCAAAGCCGGTTGCGCCCGTCGCCGCCTTGACTCCGGCGATCCACACCAGTTCGGTTCCCAGGCCGAAGCCCGCGATCACCAGCACACCGGCCGGCCGGCGCAGACCCTCGCGCGCGCCGCGGCCGAGCGCGAACAGCGCGGACCTGCGCTTGCCCGCCACCAGCGTGGCGCGCGCCAGATCGAGCCAGAGTTCGAGGGCCAGCAGGCCGAGCACGTAGAGAATCTCGCGCCCGTGCGCGAGCCGCCGCGCCACCGTCTCCGAGGTGGCCAGACCGATCTCGCCGTCCGGAACGAAGCGCGCGAGCAACTGCTCGCCCGGAAAACCGAAGACCAGCCAGGTCCACAGCGCGCACAGCGGCAGGCCCAGCGCCCAGGTGCGAAAGAAGGCGAAGAACATGCGGCCGCCGCCGCCGAGGAAGGCGCGCAGGCCGTGCCGATCGCGGCCGTGCAGCGCCGCGCTCATCCAGCCCGCGGAGACCAGCAGGCCGAAGAGGCTGGCGAGGAGGAACAGCGGCACCAGCGCCTGCGCGGCGGCGTCCATTTCTGCACCGCCGGACTGCGTCCATTCGCGGAACATCCACGCGGGGGTGGCGCCGAGCAGGTCGGCGGGCCCTTCGTCGGCGGCGGGCGCGGCGTGCGCGAGGTGCCGCTGCGCTCCGCCGAAGACCGGCAGCGCGATCGCGAGCGGCAGCAGCCATGCACCCGCGCAAAGGAAGAGCAGCACGCGCGGGCGTGCAAACGCGAAGCGCACGCCGTCCACCAGACAGCCGAAGCCGTTCGGCGCCTGCGGCTCCGCGCCGGGCGGTCCGCCGAAGCCCGCGCCGGGGAACGCATCCACCACCAGCGTCGTGGCCGGCCTGGTGTCGCCGCCGCGCGGGCTCAACCGACGCCTCCCGCGTGGTGCAGAACCTGCTGGGCCCACAGCCAGGTCCGGACCGCGGCGTGCAGCGCGCGCGCGCGATCCGGCTCGGCGCGGCGCGCGTTGTTGAGCCAGTCGTTGTCGAGAATCAGACGGCGCTCGGGATCCACCAGCAGCAGCGCGGCGCGCCGCGGGCTGCGCTCGATGCGCTGCTGCCAGAGTTCGCCCGCGCCGTTCCACACGAAGTCGCGGTGCGCGCCGTCCTCCCAGACCAGGCGGATCTCGACCGGCACGCGGAAGCCGCCGTAGCGCCGCACGGCAAGGTCCAGCGTCCAGGTCCCGTCCTCCGCGGCGCGCTGCGCGAACTCCATCACGCCGAAGTCGAGGCGGTCGTTGAGGCGGTAGGCCTGCGCCCAGAAGGCATCCCAGTCGAGGGCCACGCGCTCGCCGCCGGCCTCGAGCGCCGCGTCGGCGGCGAATTCCTTCACCACTTCGAGCAGCTCGTCGGGCTGCGCGTGGCGGAAGCGGGTGCGCGCGTGATAGGCGCGCATGGCGCGGATCCAGCGCTCCTCTCCCATCAGGCGGGCCATCGTCTCGAGCGTCATCGCCGGCCGGCGGTAGGCGTTGACGCGGCGCATCGGCTCCTCGGCGAGAGCCCAAGTCGGCGTCGCCAGCGGCTGCGACCAGTCGCGCGCGTGCGCGCTGCGGTTGGCGAGCACCGCGTCCTCCTCGACCGCCGGAAAGTAGGACAGCGGCGGCAATTCGGACATCCAGCGCTCGAGCGAGGTGCGCCGCCGCAGTTCGAAAGACAGCGGGCCGAGGAAAACCATCTCGGGCGTCTCCCAGCGCGCGAGCGTCAGGCTCGCACGCAGGTCGCCGGCGACTGGCTCGGGCAGCGCGAGCGGCGCACGGCCCGGGTGCTCGACGCCGAGCAACTCGTGCGTCGCCAGCGCGCGCGGCCAGCCCTTCGCGAGAACCCGCTGCGTGCTGAAGGTGTTGAATCCCTCGTCGAGCCAGGCGTGCTGGAACTCGTCGTTCGCGCTGAGTCCGTACCAGAACTGGTGGCCGAACTCATGCACCGTGACGCCTTCCGGCGCGAGCGTGCGCGCGTGACGGCCCTTGGAGACGCCGCCGGTGAACAGGCGCGGATATTCCATGCCTCCGGTCTCGCCCGCGTCGTGCGGCGGATCCACGCAGGTGACCGTCGGGTAGGGATAGGAGCCGTACCACAGCCCGAAGTAGTAGAGGCCGCGCGCGATGGCGCTGAAGTAGCGCTCGCTAAACTCCGGGTGCTCCGGCTGCAGCATCAGGATCATGCGCACCGGCTGCGGGCGCACGTCCTCGGGGCGCACGCCGAGAGCGGCGGCGACGCGCTCCTCCTCGGCGGAGTCGCGCCAGTCCTCGGGCAGGAAGGCGCGCTCCTCGATGCGGGCCTCCGGATCGCCGGTCCACGCGAAGTCGTGCACGTCGTCGGCGCGGAAGCGGTAGGTCACGCTGCCGTCCGGGTTCGCTGCGGGCGAGTCCGGGTCCGGCGATCCGGTGGCGACGACCTGTCCGAGATAGCGGCCCGGAAGCGTCAGCGAGACGTCGTAAGCGCCGAAGTCGGAGTAGAACTCGGTCAGGTAGCGGTAAGGCGGGCAGTTCCAGCGCCAGGCGCCGGCGGCCGCCTCGTAGACGCCCAATTTCGGGAACCATTGCACCGCGTGGACGAAGCCGTTCTCGCCCCAGCCGCTGCGGCGGAACGCGCGCGGCAGCAAAGTTGTGAAAGAAATCCGCACGCGCACCTCGGCACCGGGCGCCACGGGACGCGGCAGCAGCGTGCGCGCGACGGTGCGGTCCAGCGGCGCGTCCGGTTGGCCGATCCATTCCCAGACCAGCGGCGCATCGTCCGGCCCGGCCAGCCGCACCTGCTCGACCTCGGTGGAACCCCACTCGCGCGGGCGCTCGGCCTCGCCGCGCCCGAAGCGGTGCCGCTGCGCCTCGCGCAGCCACACCGAGTCGGCATGCTCCCAGGCGTTGTTGTAGACGTGCCAGCGCAACTCCTGCGTGGGCGAGCCGCCGTCGTTGCGCCAGCGCGCCTCCAGGTCGCCGCGGATCGTGCGCTCGTCATCGAGGAGGCGCACGTCCATGCGATAGTCCACCACGCGGGCACTGTGCGCGGGCAACTGCGGCAGAGCTTGCGCCTGCCCGGCCGCAGGCGCCGCGGCGCAGCAGAGAAGGACCCCGCCGATCCGGATCCGGATCGCCATGTCCTCATCGTAGCGGGCCGCTCGCGGCGGATCAGTCGCCGCCGCGGCGCCCGCCTGCCACCTGCATCGCCCGGCGCAGGCGCAGCACCGCGTTCGAGTGGATCTGGCTGACCCGGGATTCGGTCAGCCGCAGCCGGTCGCCGATCTCCCGCATGCGCAAACCCTGCCGGTAGTAGAGGGTCATCACCAGTCGCATCTTCTCGGGCAGCCGCTCGATCTCCTTCAGCAGCGCGGCGTGCATATCGCTTCGTTCGCTGGCGCTCTCGTCAGATCGCGCCGGCAGGCTCTCGTTCCCGTCCTCGTCGGTCGGGATCGCAAGCACAGCCGGCGCATCCTCGCCGACCGCCCGCGCGCGGTCGCGGAGCGAGCGCGGCAGGAAGTCGAGGCGGCGCAGTTCGTCGAGGATCGCGCCGCGGATGCGGTGGTAGGCGTAGGTCTTGAAAACGGCGCCGCGATCCGGATCGTAGGAGCGGCAGGCCTTCAGCAGCCCGAACATGCCCGCCGAGAACAACTCCTCCTCGGAAACGCTGACCGGCAGGCGCGGGCGGATCCGGTTGACGACGTACCAGACCAGGTGGCGCCATTGGTCAATCTCGGCTTCGAGTGCCGCGGCGCGTGCGGCTTTCTGGGATGCGAGCTGCGAGCGGGGACGAGGCATGCGGGTTCGAGGCTCCTGGCAACGGGCTGCCCGACCTATCGGATAGGATGTTGCTTAACATTGATAGGATATTGCTTTTCTTTAAATCCTTTGTTTTAAACAGGATGCGAGCATCCTTTCGACCACCACTTGGCGTATTACGTCCGGTCCGGGAGCCTCTTACCCGCCTCCTTGGCGGCTCCGGGAAGAGGCGCCGCAAGTGGATTTCCGGAGTGCGGCTTGTAAGACTTCCCGCGGCATCCCCAGCAATGAAAAACCAGCAATCCGGGGCGGCAGGCGCCCACCCGACGGCCGAGCAGATGGCGGCGGCGCAGCGCGAGATCTCCGTCTCGGAGTTCTTCGCGAAGAACCGCCACTTGCTCGGCTTCGACAACCCGAAGAAGGCCTTGCTGACCACCATCAAGGAGGCGGTGGATAACTCGCTCGACGCCTGTGAGGAGGCCGGGATCCTGCCCGAGTTGACGATCGAGATCGTCCAACTCGAGGAAGACCGCTTCCGGGTGATCGTCGAGGACAACGGCCCCGGAATAGTCAAGGCGCAAGTGCCGAACATCTTCGGGCGCCTGCTCTACGGCTCGAAGTTCCACAGCCGCCGCCAGTCCCGCGGCCAGCAGGGCATCGGCATCTCGGCCGCCGGCCTCTACGCGCAGATGACGACCGGTCGCGGCCCGCGCATCGTGTCGAAGACCGTCAAAGGCAAGGCCAGCCGCTTCGAGATCCAGATGGATTTCTCCAAGAACAAGCCGCTGATCGCGCAGGAGGAGGAACTTCCGGAGTGGCACCTGAAGCACGGCACGCGCTTCGAGGCCGACCTGGAAGCGTCCTACGTCAAGGGCCTGCGCTCGGTGGACGACTACGTCAAGCAGACGGCGGTCTCCAACCCGCATGCCAGGATCGCGTACCGGGCGCCCGGAATGGAGGAGCCGCGCGTGTACGAACGCGCGGTCGAGCAACTCCCGCCGCGCGGCGAGCCGATCAAGCCGCATCCCTACGGCGTGGAACTCGGCGAACTGATGAAGATGCTGCGCGACACCAACTGCCGCACGCTGTCGGGATTCCTGCAGGAGGAGTTCTGCCGCGTCGGCGGCAAGGTCGCGGAGGAGATCTGCAGCAACGCAAAACTGTCGGAAAAGGCCTATCCGTCGCGGATCGCGCGCGAAGAGGCCGACGCACTCTACCGCGCGATTCAGAAGACGCGCATCAGCGCCCCGCCGACCAACTGCCTCTCTCCGATCGGCGAGGAGCGCATCCGCGAGGGCTTGATGAAGGAGTGCGACGCGGACTTCTACGTGGTGGTGTCGCGCCCGCCATCGGTCTACCGCGGCAACCCGTTCCAGATCGAGATCGGCATCGCCTGGACCAAGCCCGGCGACGAGCGGCTCGCGGTGGACGACAAGGGACGCATCACCAGGACCAGGAAAAAGGGCGCTGCCGACACCGAGGACCTGCTTGGCTCGGCCGACGAGCCGGTGCGCCTGCTGCGCTACGCCAACCGCGTGCCGCTGTTGTTCCAGCAAGCGGCGTGCGGCTTCACCAAGTCCATCATCCAGACCGCCTGGAAGAACTACGGGCTGCAGCAGCCGCGTGGCGCGCTGCCGGTGGGCTCTGCGGTGCTCTTCGTGCACATCGCTAGCGTGTGGGTGCCTTTCACCAGCGAGGCCAAGGAGGCGATCGCGCCCTACCCGGAGATCCTGAAGGAAATGAAACTGGCGCTGCAGGAGGCCGGCCGCCAACTCGGGCTTCACATCAGAAAGGGCCGCCGCGTCTCCAACGAGTTCGAAAAGCGCGAGTACATTGACAAGTACCTGCCGCACGTCGGAATCGGCCTGCAGGAGATCCTCGGGCTGACGGACAAGGACCGCGAGGCGACCGTGGCGACGCTGCGCGAAACGATGGAATCAACCCGCAAGATCTAGCAGGATGCTGAAAAACTCATTCCGCCCCGGCCGCGGCCCTCACGGCCGATCTCGGCGTCGCCGGAACCCGCGCCTATTTGCCAATAGGCGCGGAACCCGGCTCCTTGATCTCGGCCGCGATCGCTCGCGCCGGGACGAAAGCACTTTTTCAGCAGCCTGCTAACGGGACGATGACCGCCAAGAAACTCAAGAAGGAGGACCGCGCCGCCGCGCTCAAGGGCGTCGCGCTGACCTCGATCCAGCAGGTCGCGCAGGGCGTGTACGCCCAGGCGAAGCAGGGCGGTCTGCCCGACCTGGTCATGCCGCAGCGCAACCTGCAGAACGTCGCCTACGACCCCAAGGCCGGCTACTTCGAGATGAAGGGCAACCTGAAGACGCGCACGCTTGACGTCAACTCGGTCAAGACTTTCGCGCAGACGCTGCGGCTGATGGCGCTGGCCAAGCAGATGGTGGCGAAGGACGACTTCGCGACCAAGCGGGAGGCCTACTACGTCAGCAAGAACTGGGGCGACGCCAAGTTCGACGAGCAGCCCGAATCCGACGCGGTGCTCGACGACATCGAGGCGATGTTCGCGGTCAAGGAAGTCACGCGCGAGACGCTGCGCTTTGTGCCCGAGGAGCACGGCGGCAGCGTGGTCGGGCCGCTGACCGTGGTGGACCGCGACCCGGAGAGCGGTGAGCCGATCCGCTCCGACTGCACGGCGATGGGCTCGGGCGCCTACACGATCCCGTCCTCGAACGACCACCTGATCCTCGAGTCCTCCGCCCAGTTCGTGCTCGCGATCGAGACCGGCGGCATGTTCCAGCGCCTGAACCACCACCGCTACTGGCGCAGCGCGAACTGCATCCTGGTGGAGATGGGCGGCGTGCCAACGCGCGCCACGCGCCGTTTCGTCCGCCGGCTGGCGGAGGACCTCAAACTCCCGGTGTACGCCTTCGTGGACTGCGACCCCTACGGGATCTGCAACATCTACCGCACGCTGAAGGTCGGCTCGGGCCTCTCGGTGCACGTCAACCGCGACTTCTGCGTGCCGACCGCGCGCTTCATGGGAGTGACGCCGCAGGACATCCTCGACTTCAAACTGGAGGACGCCACTCACCCGCTGCTACCTGTGGACGTCAAACGCGCGAAGGACGCGCTCAAGAACGACCCCTTCTTCCAGAGTTTCCCGAAATGGCAGAAGGCCCTCAAGCAGATGCTCGAAATGGGGGTGCGCGCCGAGCAGCAGGCCTTCGCGAAGTGGGGGTTGAACTTCGTGATCGAGGAATACCTCCCGGTCAAGATCAAGAAAGCCAAGGACTTCCTGCCCTGAACGCACTCAAGGGCCGGCCGGGCGAGGCCGATGAGGAGACGGAGCCTCCGGCGCTCGCCGGGGTCTGTCAATGCCCGAACTCCGCCGACAAGCCGGTTTCACCCTGATCGAGATCGTGATCGCCGCGATCATCGTTCTGCTGCTCGCGGGCATGGTCGTGCCGGCCTTCGACGACGCGGTGTCCGACGCGCAGGCCGCCTCGACGCGCCAGATTCTCGAGCGCGTGCGCACCGCGGTCAATTTCTACGCTTTCCAGCACCTCGAGGAGATGCCCGGCCTTGCAGGCGGAGTCTGGTCGTCCGGCACGTTCCTCGACCAGTTGCAGATGGCGACCGACGAATACGGCGGCACCGCCGCTCCGGGCACCGCGGGCTATCCCTACGGCCCCTATCTGGTCGAGGACATCGGCACCAATCCATTCAACGACCTGGACACGGTGACGGTACTCGCGCCCGGCCAGTCCATGCTCGGCGCCGACGACCTGTCGGGATGGGTCTTCTTCGGCGAAACCGGCGACCTCCGCGCCAACTCGACCGAGATCGCGCCCGACGGCACGGCGGTCTGGGAACTGTGAAGGACCCGCTTGCCAAGCGCCCGCTGGTCGCGCTCGCCGGAGCGCTGGTCTTCGTCGGCATCTGCGCCGCAGCGGCAGCGATGCTCGGCCCGGCCTGAACGCGCGCGCCGCCTCAAGTCGGCGGTCCGAGCATCCGAAAAGACTCCGGTCTCACACCGGAGAACGCCGACCCCGATGCTCTTCACGCGCCACACCCCGATTGCGATCCATTTCGGCGCACTGGACACGCGGATCCTGCAGTTGCGGGAGACCCGCGGCAAGTTCACCGTCACCGCGGCGGAGACGGTCGCCGCGCAGGGCCGGTCGCGTCAGGTGACGGTGGCCGAGCATCTCGCGCCGCGCCTCAAGGAACTGCCCTTCCGCGGCAGCGACTGCGCGATCAGCCTCTCCGGCCAGGAAATCGCCATCTCGCTGGTGCCGGTGGACGCGCAGAGCCGCCCGCGGCTCGCGCAGATCCTGCACGAGACCGCGGGGCGCTCGGTGCAGGACGAGGAGGGCGTCGAGTACCGCTGCCTGCCGCTCAACGCGACCGCGGGCAAGGAGTCGCAGGATCAACTGCGCGAGGAATACCTGGTCTTCACGATCGGCAACTCCGACAAGCGGCGCAGCCTGACCTCGGTCGAGGCGCTGAGATGGCGGCCGATCGGGCTGGAGTCGAGCGCTTTTCCGCTGGTGCGCGCGATCGCGCCGACGATGCAGGCCTCCGACGCGCCGTGGGGCGTGCTGCATCTCGGCTTCAGCCACTCGCTGTTCATGATCGCGGTGCAGGGCGAGATCCGCTTCCTCAAGCAGATGCATCTGAATGGCGAGCGCCTGCTGGCCACACTGCACCGCGCGCTGCGCGACGCGGACACGCACTCCGACGACGCCGCGCGCCTCGCCCAGATGCTGCGAGAGGGCTCCTCGGACGGCCCGGAGGCCGAGCCCCCGATCGGGCCTTCGGTCCTTCCTGACATTCAGCGTCAGGCAGTCGGCAACGCGCGCGCGATCCTGCAGGCGCTCAAACTCGAGATGGAAGCGCTGGCCGCGGAGGTCCGCGCCTGCGTGCGCCACTTCTCCAACCGTCATCGAGGCTCGCAGATTTCCGCGATCCGTTTGACCGGCTTCGGCGCCTCGCTGCCCGAGGTCGAGAACGCGGTCGGCGCCGCGCTGAACCTCGAGACGCGCATCGCACGGCCCTTCTCCGAACTCGGGATCAAGGCCGCCGAAGAAGTGCTCGTCGCAGAGCATCTGTGGACGATTCCCCTCGGCCTCGCGCTGCGGCAACAAGCATGAAGACCGTCGATTTCCTCAACACGGAAGCCTTCGAGGCATTTCTCGAGCGGCGCCGCACCCCGCGGCGCATCGCGATCGTCGCCTTGTATGGCCTCGTCGTTGGCGGGTTGACTGCCGTAGTCCGCTGGGAGGCAGGCCGCCAGGAACAGGCCGCGCTCCTCTCCGAGGCGCCGAACGCCGAGGAAACGCGCGCGAGCCAGGACCTGCGCGAGACCTACGCGCAGATGAACACCCTGGCCGATCGCCTCGACCCGCTGGCGGCCCACCTGCGCCTGCCGGCGGCAGGCTCGCTGTTCGCGAACATCGGCACCGCCGTGGGAAAATTCGTGCGCATCGAGGAGATCGAGTTCGAGCAGTTGGTCGGCCGCAAGGGCGAGAAGATCGAGTACGCCGAACTCCACATGAAGGTCAAGGCGCTGGTGCATGGCGACCAGAACCTGATCCAGTTGCCCGAGCGGCTGCGCGCCTATGCGGGCATGAAGCACGCGGACACCGATTCGAGCGAATTGATGCTCGAGATGCGCGACACAATGCGCACCGAAGTCCATCTGGTCGGGGAATTGATCCTGCCCGGCATGACCGACGCCAAGATCCGTCCGGAGTCCCTCCGATGAAGTTCACCTTCTCCCGCCGCAAGGCCGCGTTCCTGGCCACCTTCGCGGTGATCCCCGCCGCGCTGTGGGCGGCGCAAGTGGGACCCGCGCTCGCCGAGCGGGCGGCCTTCGTGGAGCGCCAGGAAAAGGCGCACGTGGTGCGCGCACGCAACAGCCAGATGCCGAGCCAGCGCGACCAGTTGACGCAGCAGTGGGCAGAGTTCAAGCCCAGCATCGCGTCCGCGCTGGACAACTTGTCGAGCGATCTGAACCCGCACCTGGTGCAGAAGCGGATCTTCTCGTTGGCGAAGGAACTCGGCTGCCGCGTAAAAATCGCGCGCATGGCCGCCAAGGACGACGCGAACTTCATCCGTTTCTCGCTGACCGGCGAGGGCGTCTACTCCGCGGTCGTGAAACTCATAGACCAACTCGAGCAGGGCCAGCACTACGTGCGCTTCGAGCGCCTGCAACTGGAATTGCCCGATTTCGAAGCCGGCCTCGCCGGGAACACCGTGCGGATCTCCGCAGTGATGCTGATCCCATTCCTGCCAGGAATCGCCGAGGAGGCGGTCACCGAATGAGCGCCGCCACCAACAAGCACCGCGAGAACGCCGCGGGTCGCATCGGCCGCAGGAAGGCCAAGGTTCTGATCGCGCTCGGCGTGATCACGCTGCTCACCTGGTCGCGCCAGTTGTTCGGCGGCGACGGGGAGAAGTCCGCGCAAGCCGCGGCGCCGGGCAGCGCCGCGTCCGTCTCCGCCGCAGACCCGAAGGGCAAGGGAACGGCGGCCGCCACGCGGACCAAGACCATCATGAACTTCGAGCAGGCGCAGGAGCGCATGACGCTGTGGCCCGCCGCGCTGAACCGCCGCGTCATTGACGGCCCGATCCATGATCTGCGACCGAACGACTGGCCGATGAATCCGCTCGAGGAGCGGCCGGATGTCGCGCGCGCAGCCGAGCCGAAGATGGACCAGACGGGCCCGAAGCAGCAGAACCCCGGGCCGCGCGCGCCGCAGTCCCTCGTGCAGTCCGAAAGCCTCGACGAACTGCCGGTCCGGCTGCGCAGCACCGTGCTGTTCGGCACAACGCGCTACGCGGTGATCGAGGGCGTGCGCTACTCCGAGGGCGACGAGGTCGAGATCCTCAGCGGTCCGGCCGCGGGCCACTACGTGCTCGCGAGCATTCGCGCCCGCGAGGTGATTCTGCGCCGCGGACTGGAATCCTGGAGGGTGACCATCCAGGACCGGGCCCAACACCAGAACCAACCGGAAGCAGAGGCGGACTGATCCGCACCGACAACCATGAATCATTCCAAATACCTCCTGGCCGCCGTCACTGCGGCGATCCTCCACACCGGCACCGCAGCGGCGCAAGATCCCGCGGCGGGCGGGCAGGAGCGTTCGCTCCCCTTCCGGCACCTCGCTCCGGACGAGAGCATCACCGTAAATTTCCAGGACGAAGACCTGGGGGCGGTGCTGGAAATGTTCAGCACCAACTACAAACTGAACCTCGTCTACGGCCCCGACGTGCTCGGCACCGTGACGATGAACTTCTTCGACGCGCCCGTCGAGGAGGCGCTGCGCCAGATCCTCGCCGCCAACAACTTCGACTTCGACGTGGACGGCAACTTCATCCTGGTCCAGGCGCTGCCCAGCAAGCCCGCAGGCGGCGCGAAGGGCTCGGCCTACGTGCCTTCAGTGTTCTTCCTGAACCATCTGCGCGCGCAGGACGTCGTGCCGCTGCTGCAGCCGATGCTGGCGGCCGGCGAGTCAACGGTCGAAGGCTTCAAGAGCCAGAAGGGCATCGAGAGCGTCACCGACACGGGCGGCAATGAGCAGGCCGACCGCGAGATGTTCGTGATCTACGCCAGCGAGAGCACCTTGACCCGCGTGCGCGCGCTGCTCGCGGAGATTGACCGCGCGCCGCCGCAGGTGCTGGTCGAGGCCACGATCATGTCGGTCACGCTGAGCGACGACCTCGAACTGGGCGTGGACTTCACCGCTTTCGCGGGCATTGATTTTCAGGCGCTGGGCGGCAGCGGCCGCATTTCCGACGGCATCGGCGCGGGCGACCTGGATACCGGCACCAATCCGATTGACGGCTGGCTGTCGGAGATCTCGCAGCGGGGCTTCACCGACCCGGGTGCGAACGGCCTGCACTTCGGCATCCTGCGCAATCAGGTCGGCGTGTTCATCCAGGCTCTCGAAGAGGTCGGCAACGCCACGGTGCTGTCGAACCCGCAGATCCTGACGCTGAACCGCCACGCTGCGCAACTGCTGGTCGGCCGCAAACTTCCCTACCTGACCACCACGACCTCGCAGACCAGCACGCAGCAGAGCGTCAACTTCCTCGAGGTCGGCACCTCGCTGGTGTTCCGCCCCTACGTGACCGAGGACGGCTACGTGCGGATGGAGATCCACCCGAAGAAATCGGACGGCTTCATCAACAGCATCGGCCTGCCGGAGGAGTCCACCTCGGAGGTGACGACCAACATCCTGGTCAAGGCCGGCAACACGATCGTGATCGGCGGCCTGATGGAGGAGACGCTGGTCAGCAGCGTGAATCAGGTGCCGCTGCTCGGCTCGCTGCCGTGGATCGGCGCGCTGTTCCGCAACGAGACCGAGAGCAGCGTCAAGAGCGAGATCGTCGTGCTGCTGACGCCGCACATCGTCGGCGACAACGAGGTCTCCTCGCGCGCCGACCAGTGGCGCCTGCGCCTCGACTCCGCGCGCGCCCGCCTGGCAGCCTCGCACCACGGCTACCTGCGCCCGTCCTACGCGCGCCGCATGTACGCCCAGGCCGCGGAGGCGCTCGCCTCCGGCGACTCGGAGACCGCGCTGGCGAAGGCCGAATCCGGGCTGCGCGCGATGCCCGCGGATCCGGACCTCGCGGTCCTCGCCCACCACTGCCGCGCCGAACTCGATGCGGGCAAGGCCGAAGCCGACGAGTTGCGCGCGGCCATCGAACTGATCCAGTCCAGCAATAAGTAGCGGAGACCCAGCCATGCAACATCGCATCCACCGAATCATCTGCCTCGCCGCAGTCGCCGCGCTCGGCGCCTGCTCCGGCGCGACGCGCCAGCACGAGGTGGCCGTCAATGAGACGCGCACCGCGGACGGCCGGGCCGTCCAGGTCGAGCCTGGCGCCACGCCGGAGTGGGGCGAAAAGCGCGGCGAACTGCTGCGCACCTTCGCCTTCCGCGCGCTGGAGCGCGACCTGCTCGAGGAAGGCCGCCAGTACCTCGCGCAGGCCTGCGAAGCCGATCCGAACGACGGAGTCAGCCATGCCGCGCTGGCCCGTCTCTACCTCGCGGAGGGCGACCCGCAGGCCGCGCTGGTCTACGCGCAGCGTGCGTCGGCCGCCTCGCCGGAGGACCCCGAGGTCAGCATGGTCTACGCCGCGGCGCTCGCGGAGACCAACCAGCCGGAAGAGGCCACGCTGCAACTCGAGAACGCGTGGGAGGCGGTCGCGACCGATCCCGAGTTTGCGCGTTCGATCCTCCTCCACTACGCCGCACTCGGCGAGACCGATCGCGCGCAGGATTTCGTCACGCACTGCATGATCGAGAATCCGGAACGCGCGGGCACCTGGGCCGCGGCGGGCGACCTGATGCTTGCACAGGGCGACCTCGAGGGAGCCGTGGAGGGCTACCGCCGCGCGCTGGAGATTGACCCGACGATCTCCACGCCCGAGAGCATGGACGACCTGATCGGCCGCAGCCGCAGCAGCGAGGATCCGATGCTGGCCTCTGCGCGCGCCGCTGAGGCGCACGCGAAGTGGAACGAGGCCGAGAACCTCTACCGCTTCCTCGCCAGCAATGGTCGAACCAGCCACGCGGCCCAACTGGGTCTCGCGCGCTGCCTGGACGCGCAGCAGCGCTTCGCGGAGTGCGAGATCCAACTGGCGCGAGTCCCTTACGGCGTGCGCGGCTGGCGCGGCCACCTGCTGCAGGCGCGACTCGACGTGCGCGAGCAGCGTTGGCCTGCCGCCCGCGCCGCGCTGATGCTCGCGCTGCAGGAGCGGCCGGGCCTGCGCTCCGCGCAGTTGCTGCTTGAGTTCGTGGAAGCGCAGCCTGCTCCGGCCGCGCCGGAGAAGGACTGATTCCCCACCCGGCCGACCCGCATGACCGTCCAGCAAACTTCCTCCCATTGCCTCCCGCAGGTTCTCAACGGCACGCGCGTTGACGACCTGCGCGAGTTGTGGGCGAAAGTGCGGCTGGCGGAGGTGACCGAGTTGGACGGGTCGCACGTCACGACGCTGGACTCGGTTGGACTGCAGTTGCTGCTCGAGGGCCTCGAAAGTCTCGAGCGCCAGGGCTTCCGCCTCGTCATCACCGATCCCAGTGCGGCGCTGCGCGCGGCACGGCGCGCGTTCCGCATCGCGGAGCGCATTCCGGTGCGGCCGGAGCCCGAGGAGGATGGGCTGCAGACGAGCGAGTGCGGCATGCGACTCGGCGATCTGCTCGTGGCGCGCGGCGCGATCACCGCAGAGGCTCTGGAGCAGGCGATCGGCCTGCACGAGGAGCGCCCCGAGACCTACATCGGGCAGATCCTCGTCGAGCAGGGCGTGCTGACCGAGGAGACGCTGGCGCGCACCTTGAGCGTCCAGCACGGGCTCCCCTACGTGGATCCCGTCGGCGAGGGTGTGCTGGACGTCGCGATCGCGCACGAGGTGCCTTTCGCCGAAATGCGCGTGCATGGCGTGCTGCCGTTCCTGCGCCTGGGCCGCACGCTGGCGGTCGCGCTGAAGGATCCCGCCGACGTCTACGCGACCGACGTGGTGCGCAAGCATTCCGGCATGTCGGTGATCGGATGCGTGGCCTCGCCCGCGGCGATCACCACCGGCCTGGACCTGCTGCAGCGCGCGATGGGCGCGGCCGGCAAGGGCCCGGACACCGTGGTGGACGACAACTCGAACGCCGAGGAGCGGCTCAACGAGGTCATCATCAACGCGATCATCGAGGGCGCGAGCGACATCCACATCGAGCCGCGCGCCGAGGCTTACCTGCTGCGCTACCGCGTGGACGGCAACCTCCATGACGTGTCGAACCTCGGCAAGGAGGCCGGCTCCTCGCTCACCGCGCGCATCAAGGTGATGGCGGGCTGCGACATCTCGGAGAAACGCCTGCCGCAGGACGGTCGCATCCATTACAAGGACCGGCAGCGCGACGTGGATCTTCGCGTCAACACGCTGCCCACCATCTACGGCGAGAAGACGGTGATGCGCATTCTGGACCGGACCTCGAAGGCCATCGAGTTGTCCAAACTCGGCATCAAAGGCATCAATCGCGAGTGGCTGCTGGAGGGCATCAACCAACCGCACGGGATGGTGCTGGTCACCGGGCCGACCGGCTCGGGCAAGACCACCACCCTGTACTCGGTGCTGGACGCGATCGTCACTCCAGAAATCAACGTTTCGACGGTGGAGAATCCGGTCGAGCGATCCGTAGATGGGGTGAACCAGACCCAGATCAACTCCAAATCGGGGTTGTCCTTCGGCCTGTGCTTGCGCGCGCTGCTGCGCCAGGACCCCGACGTCATCATGATCGGCGAAATTCGCGACCGCGAGACCGCGACGATCGCAGTCGAGGCGGCCCAGACCGGCCACCTCGTGCTGGCCACTTTGCACACCAACGACGCTCCGGGCGCCGCGACCCGCATGATCCAGATGGGCGTCGAGCCTTTCCTGGTGGCTGCGACGCTGCGCACCGTGATGGCGCAGCGTCTGGTGCGCAAACTGTGCGAGGCCTGCAAGCGCCAGGTCGAATTGCCGGCCGACGCGGTGCGCCGGTACACGCCGGAGGGCCTGGAGGCCGCGGGACCCTGGTACGCCGCCGCCGGTTGCCCCGCCTGCCGCAACACCGGCTACGACGGCCGCCGCGCCGTGTTCGAAGTCATGCGCGTGGATTCTGCGCTGCAGGATCTGATCGGCAATAACCCTTCCTCCGCCGACATGCGTGTCAAGTCGCTGGCGTCGGGAATGACCCCGCTGCTGGCCGACGCGCTGGATCGCGTCAACCTCGGCCTCACCACGCTCGAAGAAGCGATCCAAGCCGCGGGCACGATGCACTAAGGCCATGCTGACCAGACACAAACCCCAGACCGAATCCGTCATCAGCGGAACGGTGGTCGCGCCGAAGCCGCAGGATCACACCGGACCGGCGCTGGTGGACGAGCGGATCAAGGTGAAGCCGAAGGAGGCGCTCAACCTGCTGATCCAGTTGCGCGCGATGCTCGCCGCCGGCGTGCCGATGATGGCCGCACTGCGCTGCCTGATCGAGCACGCCAACACCCCCTCCTCCGAGCGCGTGCTGATCCGCATCTCGCACATCGTAGAAAGCGGACACGACCTGTCGTACGCCATTGATTGCCTGCCGCGCTGCTTCGAGAAGTACGTGGTGCACCTGCTGCACGCTGGCGAGCAGGCGGGCAATCTGGACGAAGCCCTCGACCGTTCGATCGAACTGCTCGACAACCAGATCAAACTGGGCGGCAAGATCAAGGCCGCCCTGGCCTACCCGGTGTTCCTGCTGTTCATGACGGCGGTGATGACCACCGGCATCCTGATGTTCCTGGTGCCGAAGTTCGAAGGCCTGCTGATGAAGAAGCCGGAACTGCTGCCCTGGACCACCAAACTGGTGCTGGGCGCCAGCCACTTGCTGCGCCAGTCGCCGCAGGCGGTCGGCGCCGGCGCGCTGGCGCTGGTGATCGGCATCTTCCTGCTCGTCAAATCGAAGAAATCGCGCGCGGCGATGTTCGACGCCATCAGCCACGCTCCGGTGATCGGCGACTTCATCTTCAAGGCCTACCTGTCGCGCTCGGTCAGCACGCTGGCGCTGACGCTCGAGTCCGGCGTGCCGATCCTGACCGGCCTGGAGCACGCGCGCCAGGTCTCGCACCTGCCGCGCCTGCAGCGCGTGTGGGACGAGGCCGGCAAGGTGGTGCGCGACGGCCGCCCGCTCTACACCGCCTTCCACGACGCCAGCCTGCCGCCGGCGATGGTGCAGATGGTCGTTGCGGGCGAGAATTCGGGCACCCTCGACGAGAGTCTGCGCCGCACCGCAGGCTTTCTCGAGCGCGAGACGCAGGCCGCGCTCAACACTTTCACCTCGCTGCTCGGCCCGATTACCGTCGTCTTCGCCGGCGCGGTAGTCGGCTTCATCGTGGTCGCTCTGATGACCCCGATCCTGACCATGGCCAAGTTCGTCGCGTGATCAACCATGAAACACATCAACCAACATCGAAGCGGATTCACACTGATCGAAGTCTCGGTCGCCGTGGTCTTGATCCTCCTGGTGGCCACGACCGCGGCGGCGTCGCTGCGCGTGGGCATGTCCACCGCGAACGGCACGCAGACCTCGTCCATCACGGCGGCGGTGATCCGCCAATTCCGCGAGTTCACCTTCGAGGAGACCATCGAGGAACTCGACGCGCGGGACGGGCAGACCTACGACCCCGTGCTGGGTAACGGCGATCCGATGCCCGACACCGAAGGCGTCACGCTGCAGGTCGCTGTGACTCCCGTGGACGACACCGATCCCACGATCGAAGTCGCCGCGGACGACTCGCGCACCCGGCAAATCACCGTGAGCGCATGGTTCGACGAGCGCCGCATCCTGGAGGCCGTATGGCTCGCCACGGAGCACTAGACCGGCGCGGCTTCACGCTCCTCGAGATCCTGATGGTGATGGCCCTCGCGGCGATCCTGCTCGGGATCGCCGTGCCCAGCCTCAACGATCGCGACGTGTGCGGCGCCGAGGCGCGCATGATCGTCGCGGATTCCGCGCGCGCGCGCTCCTACGCAGTGCGCGTGTGGGAGCAGGTGACGCTGGACATTGACGTCCTGAACAACGCGTGGCGCGTCGTGCGCGAGGACGGCTCGTGGCTCGACGGCCCCGGCGCCGACGACACCGGCTGGCGCCGGCTTGATCCTTCCGCCTCCTTCGAGGCCCTCCCCGGCATCGAGGTGGACACGATCTTCCTTCCCAACGGCCGCACCTCGGAGGACACGGCCGTCCGCATCCGTTCCGGCCGGGACTCCTGGCTGATTGATATCCAATCCCTGACCGGCCGCGTCACCGCGGCACCGGAGGAATGATCCATGAGTGTTTCCCGAATCAACCCGCGCCGCGCCGGCTTCAGCATGGTCGAGGTGATGCTTGCCGTGAGCGTCGCGATGATCCTGCTCTACGGCGCCATCTACTCCTCCTCCGAGATGATCGCCGTGGTACGCGAAGGCGACGTGCAGATGCACACGCACGTGCAGGCGCGCCGCGTGATGGACCGCCTGCTGAAGGACGCGCGCTACTCGGGGGACTTGACCATCACCGGCGACCCCGCGACCGGCTGGGAGATCCAGATCCTCACCACCGGCTCGCTGGCGCCGGGCTGGGTCACCTACGAGTGGGACCCGGACACCGAGATCTTCACGATCACCGACGGCGTCTCCACCGAGATCCTGCTCGACGACGTGCGCGAGTTCGAAGTCACGCAGGAAACCGAGGTCATTGACGGCGACACCGTCGTCACGCGACTGACCCTGGACTGGGTGATGGGCCTCGACGAAGGCGAGGAAGCCGGCGCAGCCGGCGTTTCCGACGAGCGCGAGTTGGAACTCGCGGGCTCCACGCTGATCCGGATCAACGACGCATGATCTGAACTCTCCGAAACCACGACCCCATCCACCACCATCATGGCACTCCTCCGCACCCATCCGCCGGGCCGACAGGCCGGCGTCGTCCTTCTGATCGCGCTCGCCTTCACCGGCGTGCTGATCCTGCTCGCCGCGAGCCTGAGCGGCTCGGTGCAGAACCAGATCCACATCCGCCGCGACGAGGTCGCTGCGCTGCGCGCCGAGATGGCCGCCGAGGCCGGACTCGAGTACGCGCGCCGTCAACTCGTGCTCGACGTCGAGTGGGAGGGAACCGACAAGGACGGTGTCGAACTGGCCGATTCGGGCAGTTTCATGATCGTCATCAAGGATTCCTCGGACGCCGGCGGAGGGATGACGGACGTCACATTCTCCGTGACCGGCACGCACGGCGATGGGGTCCACAGGTTCTCCAGCACAGTGCGCGTGACCCCGGGCCAGACCTCCGGATATCCCTACGCGCTGCTGCACCTCGGCAAGGACTTCACGATGTCGCACGGCATGGTCTACGGCGACGTTCTGCTCGCGGACAAAGCCAACAAGGTCAACGACTGGCTATTCGACGCCTACGGCGACGGCTACTACGTGGAGTCGAACGGACCCTCCGTTGACGGCACGAAGAAATTCAACTGCACAGGCGTGCTTGGCAACGTCTACAAGTACCGCGACGACCTGGCTGACTATCAATGGCTCGGCAAGGAGATCGTGATCGAGCAGAACACCTACATGCCCTCGTGGGACCTGGACGAATTCCTGGTGCCCGGCGCCGGCAAGAAGATCCTCACCAACCCGCACAACGTCGGCAGCACGCCCTGGAAACTCAACGCGCTGACCTACGAGGAAACGGTCGTGATCAACCTGCTCAACAATCAGACGGTCACGCTGACCAACTGCAAGTTCAAGGGCGGCCTAGTGGTGCTCTGCCCGGAGACCTACGACGTGCGCTCCGGCGCGCGCAACCTGGTGCACCTGAAGAAAGGCACGAGCATCGGCGGCGGCATTCTGGGCGCCGCACCGCACATCGGCCTGGTCGCGCCCGGCGGCAAACTGAAGAGCGACATCCTCCCGGTCACGATCAGCGGCTTCACGCTGGTCAACGCGGTGGACCTCTTCCAACTATCATCCATCACCGGCCAGATGGTGATCCTGAACGATTGCAAGGACCTGCGCAGTTGCACGATCACCTACGACGCGGAGGTCATCGAGAACCTGCCGTCCTGGTTCGGCTACGGTGTGCCGATTCCAACCACCCAACTGGTGGCGCTCTACGAGGACTTCGAGTAGGTCTCAAGTCGGCCCTCCGGGCGGCCGCAAAAGTGGGCGAGAGGGGCGGATCAATCTGCCGTCCCGCTCGCCCACTATGCATTTCAAAACGCACAACTCCCGGGACGGCTCGATTCTTCTGGCGGCCGCAGTCTTCGCGTTCGTCATCTACGCGGCAGGCGTCAGCCTCGCCGGCTCCGTTTACGATCGCATCGAAATCGAGCGGGACGGCGTGGACGCCCTGAAGGCTGAACTCGCCGCCGAATCCGGCCTCCAGTACGCACAGCGCCGGTTGCTGCTCGACACTGCCTGGGCCGGCACCGGCCCGGACGGGATCACACTGCCGGACGGCTCGCGCTTCGTCGTGGCGGCCCGGTTCGAGGAATCCGGCGCTTACGGGGATGACGTCCACGTCGTGGACGTCGAGGGAACCTACAGCGAGGGCAGGGTCGCGCTCGGCGGCGGCGTCAAGGTGTATGCCGGCGACGGCGGCACTTCGAGCCTCGCGCTGATTTTCCTCGGCCAGAACTTCAAGATGTCGCACGGCATGGTGTACGGCGACGTGCTGCTGGTGGACCGCGCCGCCAAGTGCGACGACTGGCTGTTCGACGCCGACGGCGAGGGCTATTATGCGGAGTCGCACGGCCCGGCCAGCGACGGTACCAAGCAGTTCGTCTGCACCGGAGTGGACGGCACCGTCTTCAAGTACCGCGACGACCTGAACAACTACCAGTGGCTTGGCGAGGAGGTCGTGATCTCCGACAACTCGACGATGCCCTCGTGGGATCTCGAGGAGTTCCTGACGCCGCGCGCGGGTCAGATCAACCTGGTCAACCCGCATAACATGGGTAACACGAACTGGAAAATCAACTACGCGTCCTATGAAGACACAGTAGTGATCCAGTTGCTCAACAACCAGACCGTCACCCTGACCGACTGCCACTTCAACGGCGGCCTGGTGGTGATCAGCCCCTTCGCGCAGGACGCGCGCCTCGGCAACGGCAACCTGATCCACGTCAAGAAGGGCACCACGATCGGAGGCGGCAGCAACGGCGTGTACCCGCACATCGGCTTGATCGCGCCGGGCGGCAAGTTGAAGAGCGATAACGAGACCTCCACGATCGCCGGTTTCTCGCTGGTGAAGGAAGTGGACCTGCACAAGTACTGCACCATCTCTGGCCAGTTCGTGATCCTCGAGTACTGCAAGGATCTGAAGGACTGCGAGGTCACCTACGACCCGGAAGTCGGCGACAACCTCCCGCCCTGCTTCTCCTTCGGCAACCCGAGCGGCTACACCGACGTGATCGGGGTGTTCGAGAACTTCGACTGACCTCGAGGCCCGGCGTCGCTCGCGCGGCGCCGGATCCTCGCGCGGGCTCGCAGGGCTAGAATCCGCCCATGGCCACGCGCAAGGATCCGGCGCCGCGCAGCGTTTGCGGGCAGTCCGGCGCACCTCTGGTCCACCGTCCTGTCACCGAGGCCAGGCACCTGGATCATCTGCTCGAGGGCTCCTACCCCTCCTTCGGCGGCGGATACCTGCGGCGCGTGTGGCGCCTGCTCGACGAGGCGATCGGCCAGGGCCTGCCGATGACGCTCGCAGTCAGCGGCCCGGTGACCGCGAGCGGCCAGCACTACGCGTGGCTCAACCCGCTGCTCGACACCGGTTGGTTCGCGTGGATCTCGGTGACCGACGCGATCTGCTACCACGACGGGCATCGCGCGCTCGGCTCGGTCGGCGAGAAGGACTTTGTCGAGGTGCCGATCTTCGGCGACGACGGCTCGTTGCGCGACGATGCAATCATTCGCATCACTGACGTCGGCTTCCCGGAATCCGTGCTGCTCGACACCGATGCCTGGCTGTGCGCGCTGCTGCGGCGGCCGGAATTCCAGCGCAGGATGACCGGTTGCGAGTTCCGCAACCTGCTGGGCCGGCACTATGCGGCCGCAGAGAAGGCCCGCGGCGCCCGCGAGGGCCTGCTGGCGCTGTGCGAGAGGAAGTCCATTCCGATCTTCGTCGGCGCGCCTTGCGACGGCTCCATTTTTCTCAACTCCGTCAAACTCTGGGCGCTGCGCGAGGCGCTTGGCGAGCGCCATGACTTCGACCTCGATCTCCACGGCGAAGTCTTCGAGTCCTGCGCCTACCACCACTGGGGCCTCTTCGAGTCGGAGTCCAGGAACCTCGGCACGCTGATCCTCGGCGGCGGCGTGCCCAAGAATTACAACCTGCAGCCGGAGCCGGCGCTGGGTCAGGTCTTCGGCTTCGCGGGCATCCGCGGCTATCTTTACGACATCCAGATCACCACCGCGCCGGTCACCGACGGATCCCTCTCCTCCTGCCCCCCCGCCGAAGCCGTGACCTGGGGCAAGGTGGACAAGGACCACTACCAGCGGACCACCGAATCCTTCTGCTGCGACTACTCGATCGTGATGCCGATCCTGACCAAGGCGCTGCTCGACAAGCGCGAGCGCTTGGAGGAATTGCGTGGCAAGTTGGGAGAGAGCACGCTCTTCGAGCGTCACCCCGAGGCGCGCGGCTACCTGCGCGAGCGCGACGGCTTCCGGCTCTTCGAGCGGCGCAAGGAGTTGTTGGACCGCCTGCTCGGCCGCGTGAGGGAGGAGCAGACGCGCCTGCGCAAGGAGGTTGCAGGATCCCCTGCCTGACATGATCTCGGTCGTCGTTCCTGCGCACGATGAGGCGGACAACCTCGGCCCGCTGGTGCGCGAAATCCATGCCGCTCTGAAGGAATTCGCACATGAGATCGTGATCGTGGACGACGGCAGCACGGACGGCACCGCGGTCGCGCTGCGGGAAATGCAGCGTGCCGACCCGCAACTGCGCGTGCTGCGACACCGCTTACCCTGCGGCCAGAGCGCGGCGTTGCGCAGCGGCATCCGCGCCGCGCGCCACCCGTGGATCGCGACGCTCGACGGCGACGGACAGAACGACCCGGCCGACCTGCCGCGCCTGTGGTCCGCGCGCCCGCCGGGTCTGCGGCCGGACCAGCCCTGGCTCGCGATCGGCCACCGCCTGAACCGCTGCGACACGGGTTGGCGCCGTTTCTCCTCGCGCTTCGCCAACGGCCTGCGCGCCTGGTGGCTCGCGGACGCGACGCCCGACACGGGTTGCGGCACCAAGTTGTTCGGTCGCGCGATGTACCTCGACCTGCCCTGGTTCGACCATCAGCACCGCTATTTCCCCGCGCTCGTGCGCCGCGCCGGCGGCGCTACGGTCTCGGTGCCGGTGAATCACCGCCCGCGCGCGCACGGCCGCACCAAGTACGGCACCTGGGGCCGCGCCTGGGCCGGCGTCGTGGACCTGTGGGGTGTCAAGTGGCTGCAGCGGCGCAACCGGCTGCCGCAGGCCGAGGAGATCGCGTGACGACCGGCGAGAAGATCTGGTTCGCGGTCGGCTTCGGCGGCCAGGCGCTGTTCTTCAGCCGTTTTCTGGTGCAGTGGCTCGCATCGGAGCGCGCGCACCGCAGCGTGATCCCGCTCGCCTTCTGGTGGTTCTCGATCGGCGGCGGCGCGATCCTGCTCCTCTATGCGATCCACCGGGGCGATCCCGTCTTCATCGCCGGCCAATCCACGGGCCTGCTGATCTACCTGCGCAACCTGCTGCTGATACGCCGGGAACGCGCGGAGTTGAAACCGCCGGAAGCATGAACCGCGCGCGCGGCTTCCTGCTGCTGTGGTGCGCCGCGCTCGCCGCGACCTGGCTGCTGCGGCCCCTGCTGCCGCCCGACGAGACGCGCTATCTGGCCGTGGCGTGGGAAATGCACTCGAGTGGCTCTTTCCTGGTGCCGGTGCTGAACGGCGAAGCCTATTCGCACAAGCCGCCGCTGCTGTTTTGGGCCTACGCGGCCGGCTTCGAGATGTTCGGTCCCAACTCCTGGTGGCCGCGCCTCGTGCAGGCGGCCGGCGCCGCGCTCGCGCTGGCGCTGGTCGCCCGGCTCGCCCGCGCGCTCGCGCCGCAGGCTCCGGATGCCCCCCCCTGCGCCGCGTTGCTGCTGGGCGGCACGCTCGCGTTCCAGGTCTATTCCGGTGCACTCTTCTTCGACCTCTGGTTGACGGCCTTCGTGCTCGCGGCCTGGCTCGGTCTCGTGCGCGCCTGCCCGGCCGACCCTGCGCAGCCGCCCAGCCCGCGCACCGGTTGGCTGCTCTTCGCGCTGGCAACCGCCGCGGCGCTGCTCACCAAAGGCCCCGCAGCGCTGATCTCGATCCTCCCTCCGGCGCTGCTGCGCGTGTTCTGGCGCGGTCGGGACGCGCGGCCCGCCGCGACCTGGTCCGCGCTGTTCCTGGCGCTGGCAGCGGGCGCCGGTCTCGCGCTGGCCTGGGCCCTGCCGGCCGCGCACGCGGGCGGCCCGGAGTACGGCGCAGCGATCCTCTGGGGCCAAACCGCGGGGCGCCTGCAGGAATCCTTCGCACACGCGCGGCCCTTCTGGTGGTACTTGACAATCCTCCCGGTGCTCGCGCTGCCGTGGACGCTGTGGCCGCCGTTGTGGCGGCGCAGCCCCGGTGCGTCCGCGACGGCGGTTCGCTTCGGCCTCTCGGCCTTCCTGCCGGCGCTGCTGATCTTCTCCTGCGTGAGCGGCAAGCAACCGCACTATCTGCTGCCTGCGCTGGCGGCTCTTGCGCTGATCGGCGCCGCGCGGCTGTGCGCGGGTGCGCGCTCCGCGCCGCGCCTGTGGCTGCCCGGCGCGCTGCTCCTCGGCGCAGGACTCCTGGCCGCGCTGCCCTGGATCCTCACCCTCGCCAGGCTCCCTGCGCCCGATTTCGCGCGCTCCGCCTGGTTCGGCGGGGCCGCCGCCCTGACGCTCGGCGCCGCGGCCGTGATCCTTGCGCGCCGCTCCGGCCCGGCGCCCGGGCTCGCAGGCGCGGCGCTGCTGATGCCGGCGCTGGCGCTGCTTCTGCACCTCGCCGCAGGCGGCGCGTTGGCCGCGCACTTCGATCTTGCCGCCCCCTCGCGCATCATTGCCGAAGCGCAGCGATCGGGCCGCGCAACGGCGCTGCTCGGCACGGGCTACCACGGGCAGTTTCACTTCCTGGGGCGGCTGAAGGATCCGGTGGCCAATCCGGCCGCTGCCGGCGAGATGCGCGTCTGGCTGCATGCCCATCCCGACGGCCTCGCCGCGGTGGTCGTCCGGTCCGGCGACGACCCGCGCCTGGCTGCCGGCGCGGAATCAATCCACCAGTTCGGCACGCGGCGCCTCGCGCTGTGGCGCGCCGGGGCGCTGGCCGAGTTTTGGCCGCCGCGCGCCGCTACCAGAGCGCCGTGACGCCGACGCCGAGGTCCGCCGAGCGGATGACCTCGCTCTCGTAGTTGCCCAGCACATAGCGGAGGAATACCTCAAGCCCGAGGCTGGAGGTGAAGTACCACGAAGTGCCGCCAGACAGCGAGTACTGCCAGCCGCTCTCGTCGCCGGTGCCAAAGTCTAGGCCCGCGAAACTGGCGCCGACCTCGCCCCAAGGGCTCAGGAAGGCAACCGGCTCGACATACCAGCGCGCATAGGCGCCGAGCGAGGCGGTCTCGACCGTCGTGCCGGTGATGTCGGTCCGGTTCAAGCGCGCGCCGAACTCGCCGTGCGGCCCGAGAATCTTGCCGACGTCGATCGTCACCGCGTCAGTGTCCGCGCTGGCGTTCTGGAAATCGGTGTCGTTCGCGACGCCGATCGCGATGCCCGTACGCCACGCGCCGACCTCGTGGTCGCCGTCCGGCAGCGGGACCGCGCAGGAAACCGCAAGCAGCGCGGACGCGGAAGTCAGATTGAGGATGCGCATCGGCTGGGATTACCAAAACAAGGAGAAGCCGATGCCGATGTCTAACGTGTCGCTCTCGACGCCGCCGTCGTAACTGCCGAGGGACTGGCGGGCGGCAACTTCCGCGGCCACCGACTCATTGAGGAAGTGAGTGAGGCCGACGGCAAGGAAGAACAGGCTGCCGCCGACATCAATCGTCGCGGTCTTCACGTTCGAAGTGCCGCCGCCGAGTTCGATCCAGGGCCGGCTCGCGGCTTCGCTGGCGGTGTACCAGCGCCCGAAGACCGCGAGGTTGGTCGTGTCGGACTCGACGGTCCCGACGTCCGTGGAGATCAGGCCGAGCCTCACGCCTAGTTCGAGGTTGGTGCCGTAGAAGCGGCCGAGGTCGGCGTTGGCAGCGAGGGTGTTCGTGTCCACCCCGTTGAATTGATTGTCCGCGAGGGACAGGCCGGCCGCACCGCCGAGCCGGTACATCCCGTGCTCGAAAGCGGGGACCTTCGTCCCGGCGTTCCACATGGAGGAGCAGGAAGCGCCGAACAGCGCGATCGCCGCCAGAGAGAGGGAGAATTGGGTGCGGGTCATGTTTTCCAAGGCCGTCCGGCCGGCGAGATGCGGCGCGGATGAGCCTGAAAGCCTAGGCCGCCCGCTTGAACCCGTCAATCCGGCTCGGAACCATCCCGGGGTGTCGCCGGCGGCCGATCCGGCCGGGGGCGACGATCGCCTGCGCGACGATCCGTTCCCTGCGCGGGCGAGGTCAGGCCTCGCCGGTCGGCGGAAGAATGAGGAAAGAAAAATCGCCGTGTGCGATCCGCTTCCCTTGCTGCCGGATCTCCACCGCCACCACCGCGGTGCGGCGGCCCAGATGCAGTGCCGAGGATTCGGCGGCGAGCGGGCCGGCATCGGCCAGGCCGGGGCGCAGGAAAAGCATGTGCGCCTGCGTGCCGGTGACGGTTGCGCCCGCGGGCAGGGCGGGCACCACCGCATACACAGCGGCGCTGTCGGCGAGCGCGGTCAGCACCCCGCCTTGCACGATGCCCGTCTCCTGAAGATGCTCGCGGCGCGGCGCGAGTTCAACGCTGGCCGAGCCCGGCGCGCAGCGCAGCAGCCGGTGGCCGATCCACGCGTTCACCGGCGCGCAGGCGAAGTTCTGCTCCGGCGAGAGGTGAGAGCCCATGGCGCAGGCTACCAGGGCGCTCCCGGTCCATGGTGTATCCTTGACCGATCCCCGTCATGCGCAACCGACTCCTCGCCCTCCTCCTTGCGCTGGTGCTGCTGACCTCGCAGGCACTGGCCACCTGGTCCATCGTGGTCGTCAACCGGCGCACCGGCGAGGTGTGCGTCGCGTCCGCGACCTGCATCGAGAATTTCAACTTGCGCAACGGCATCGGCGTGATCGCCAGCGAGGTCGGCTGCGGCGCCACGCAGTCGCTGGCGACCTCCGCCGCGACGCGCCTCGAGATCCACGATCTGATGCTGGAGGGCGTGCCGCCGCAGGAAATCCTGGACATCATCTCGGTCGGCGATCCGCTGTGGCCGATCCGCCAGATCGGCCTGGTGGACGTGGCCGGTCGCGCGGTCTCCTACTCCGGCGCGAACTGCGGTCCGTGGTTCGGCGGCGTGGTTGGCGAGCAGGGCGACTACGTCTACGCGATCCAGGGCAACGTGCTGACCGGCGCTCCGGTCGTGCTCGACTGCGAGGCGGCGTTCCTCGGCACGCAAGGCGACATGGGCCAGAAGGTCATGGCCGCGATGGAAGCCGCGATGCAGATGGGCGGCGACGGTCGCTGCTCGTGCTCGCAGGCCGACCCGGAAGGCTGCGGAGTCCCCCCCCCTAACTTCACGAAGAGCGCCCACGTCGCCTTCTTCGTGATCGCGCGCCCCGGCGAAGAGGAGACCTGCAACTTCAACGGCTGCGCGGCGGGCGACTTCTACCTCGCGATCAACAAGGCCGGCCTGACGGCCGCCGACCCGGACCCGGTCCTGATCATGCGCCAGGACTTCGACCTCTGGCGCACCGGTCTCGCCGGTCGGCCGGACGCGATCCTCTCCGCGGTCTGGCCCGCCTCGGCGACGGTCCCAGCAGGCAGCGGGGAGATCCTCTCGTTCGTGCTCGACCTCGCGGACGTGGACGGCAACGCGGTGCAGCAGGGCGGCGCGGCGGTGACGCTGGCGCACGACCCGCGCTCCGCCGGTCTCGCGACACTGCACCAGGTGACGGACCACCAGGACGGCACCTACACCGTCGAGGTGAACGCCGGCAACGGCGGCGCCGGCCTCGACCGCCTGCGCTTCGCCGTGGACGACGGGATCCACGCGGTCACGCTGTGGCCGCCGGTCAATCTGCTGCACGAGGCGCCCGCGAGCGCACCGTTGCGCGGCGGCGACGTAGTGCCGGGCCTCGGCGGCCTGGTCGGCGTGGTCAGCGCGCATCTCTCTTCGGACGGCCTGACCTCTTGGCTCGTCGCCGACGCCGGCGCCGGCCGCGAACTGCTCACTGCCGCGCGCTCCGGCGCGGGCGCGCCGTTCGGCGCGCCGGTCGCGGTCGCGCTGACCGGCTTCCCCTCCGCGCGCCTCACCGGCGCGCGCGTCTCCGACGACGGTCTGCGCGCGCTCTTCTCCGCGGTGGACGGCCCGGGCGGCGTGCAACATCTGTACGCCGCCGCGCGTGCGAGCGCCGCGGTGCCCTTCGACGCGCCGCTGCCGCAGAGCATCCTGGACAGCGGCCTGGGTGAATCAGGAGTCGCGATCTCCACGGACGAACTCGAGATCTTGTTCGCCTCGCGCCGCGACGGCGACTGGGATCTGTTCCGCGCGCGCCGCCTGACGCCCAGCGCGCGCTTCTTCGAGCCGGAGAAGATCGCCGCACTCTCCACGCTGGACGACGAACTCGCGCCGGCCTTCGAAGCCGGCACCACCCGGATGCTGTTCACGCGGCGCACGCCGTCGGGCGCCTCGCTGTTGCATTCCGCCGCGCGGACCGCGGACGACGCCTGGACCGCGTCGCTGCCGCTGGCCGGCGTTGTGCCTGCCGACGGTGCTGCAGCCCATTGCGCCGATCCCTTCGACGGTGCAGTCTGGATCAGCGAGCCGACGCCGGGCGGGCGCGCGCTCGCCGCGCTGCCGCGCAGCACGGGCTCGCTCGGCGCGGACCGCGAGGCCCTCTCCGCCTCCCTCGGCGGAACCGTCACCTTCGATCTCGACGCCGGCCCGGCCTACGCCGGAGCGCCCTACCGCCTGCTCGCCGGGCGCCCCGGCGCGGAGTCGCTCGGCAACGGCATCGTGCTGCCCTTCGCGCGCGATCACCGCATCGAGGCGATCATCAAGGATCCTGGCAATGCCGGCATCCTGCCCGGCACGATCGGCGCGCTCGATGCGCAGGGGCGCGCGCAGGCGCGCTGGATCCTGCCGCCGGGCACCATCGCCGATCCGGCGCTGGTCGGCCGGACATTCGTCGCCTCCTTCGTGACCGCGCGCGCCGGCGAACGCTTCGTCAGCGAGGCGCGCAGCGTGCGCATCGAGCCGTGACGACGGCTTAGGCGATCGCGGCCGCGCCCTCCCGCAGGTAGGCGCGGCTGCGATCGGTGGCAAGTTCGACCCACATCGGCAGGTGGTCGGACATCTGATAGGTCCGCCAGTAGGTGCGGTAGTAGGTGGTCTTGCCGCTCTCGTTGCGCGGCTCGCCCCGCGAGTTGACAAGCAGCGACGGCCCGATCTCGGCGGCGTAGAGGTCGCGGTCGGAATCGCGATAGACGGTGCGGTAGTAGTCGAGGACGCCGGCGCGCCCGCTGAACTCGAAGCGCTCGGCTCCGGGGAGAAAGGCGATCTGGTCGTAGTGGCGCTTGGTCGCGCCGACGCTGGTCCCGGCCAGGTTGCGCAACTCGAGCGGGATCTGGAATCCCGCGTCGAGGATCTGGCGCATCGTCACGTCGCCAGGATTGTAGATGTTGAAATCGCCGAGCAGAATCAGGTTCGGCGACCAGGCAAGCGGGTCGCGCGCGCGGGCCGCCATCGCCTGCGCGATCATGCGGATCTCTTCGACGCGCTCCGGGTCCTCGGCGGCGCTCTCCCCGTAGAGGATGTGCACAGTGCACAACTGGAAGCGCGTCCAGCCCGACTGGAAACCGCACACGAAGGGCGTGCGCGAGAGTTGCCGCGAAGGGTCGTAGGCGATCGTCCGGCCTCCCGCGTCCTTGCGCTCGCCCGGCGGGATCGCGACCTCGCCGCGAGGCCGCTGAAGCGCACCTTGCGGGTGTCGTACAGGAAGGCCATGCGCTCGTCATTGCCGCGCGTGCCTTCCGTGACGTCGGTCACCAGGTACTGCCACCAGTTGCCGAGCAGCGCGCGCAACTCGTCGAGCGCGCGCAGGTCGCGGTGCACCTCCTGCAGCGCCACCAGATCGAAGCGCGAGATGATCTCGGCGATGTAGCACAGGGGTTCGAGGCTGCGCGCGCCGTAGGCTGGCGAGTCGAACTCGCGGATGTTCCAGGTGGCGAGCAGCAAGCGGTCGTCGCCGCGCGCGGGCACTCCTTTGAGGTCGGGATGCGCCCAGTCCTGATCGAGATGATCCTTCAGCGCGAGCAGGCGGTCGGCGGTGCGCCGCACCGCGGCGTCGCCGAGCGCGGCGCGCGCGCGATCATCGAACAGGCGGGAATAATCCATGTCAGGATTCTATTCCGCCGGCCGCGCCGTGACCCAACGCATCCAGCCGGCCGCAGGCGCCGTGCGACGCGCGCGCTGCTTGCCGGAGAATCCTTCCGCGACCTCGCGGTCGGGCGGCAGCGGCAGGCCGACGAAGATGCCGCCGAGCCAACGCTCGGCGGGCGCGATGCCGCTCCATGCGCGCAGGTCGGCATGATCGAGCGGCTCGGCGGTGCACCAGTAGGTGCCGAGACCGCGCGCTTCGCAGGCGAGCAACAGTCCCATCGCCGCGGCGGCGGCCGCCGAGTGATGATCCGAATCGCGCTTGGCGCGCAGGGGATCCTCCTCGGCCAGGAAAGTGACCTGCACCAGCGCGCCGGCGCCGGCGAGGATGCGCGGCAGTTTGCCGACCAGCAGGAAGGGAAAGCGCCGCGGCGCGGCGTCGAGCGCCGCGCGATCCAGCACCGTGAAGCGCCATGGCTCCGGAAGTGCCTCGCTGCGCGCGTAGTGGAAGGGCGCAAATCCCGCGGCGGCGATGGCCGCGCGCAGGGCCGCGTCGAACTCCGCCACGGCGGCGGCGCCGCGCGCCTCCGGCGCGAGCCGCGCGCCGTCCAACACCTTGCGGGTGATCCGCGCGCGTATCGCTCCGTCCACCGCGCGTATCCGGTCCGAGGCGGCCTCGTCCACGCGCGGATTCTACGCGCCGTCGCGGCCGGTCAGCCGAAGAGCGGCTCTTCGATCGCCCCAAACACGCGCCACGCGACCTCGCCGAAGCGCGGATATCGGTGCGTGTAAGTCTCGCGCAGGCTGCCGTCCGGCTCGAGCACGAGTTCGGTCTCGGTGGCGAGGCGCCTGCCGTCCACGCGGCACGGGCGCGCAAGGTGCAGGCACGAGAGCCGGCCGTCGGCGTAGAACCAGACCGGGAAACGCGCACTGCACGGGATTCCCTGGATCTCGGTATCCACGGCGAGCGCGCGCCACCATTCGAGCAGACGACCGTCGGGGCCGAGCGTCACGCGCGTGCCCGCGGGCAGCGCCGCGCTGCCGAAGTCCACTTCGGCTGAACTCACCGCGCTCCACACGCGGCCGTCGGGGTGGAAGAAAGTGTTGCCGGCGCCCGCGGGAAATCCGGCGATCCGCCGCGGCTGCGCGAGCGCGAGGAAGCGCAGGCCGCCGTCGGGATAGAAGGCAACCGGCGTGCCGCCGCGCGCGGGCAGGCCGCGCACCGTCCGCGGCGCCGCCAGCAGCGCGCTGGCCAGCCGGCCCTCCGGGTGGAATTCGACTTCCTCGCCCGCCTTGCACGGCAGGCCCTCGATCTCCGCGTCCTCCGCCAGCACCCCCCAGGCGAGCACTTCGTTCGCGTGGAAGTGGACCCCTTGCTCCGGGTCGAGCCGCAATCCCGCGTGCAGGATGCCTTTCATGATTCGGCCGGCTTGCGCCGCGCCAAGGGTGAGACCGAGTGAAATGGGGAAGGGTTCCCGTTCCGCCGGGGAAATCTTTCCCCCGGAACCGCCTTCTCGGCGCGGCTACCTTCCTGCGGCCGTGCCCGCGCGCCTGATCCTCGGCCTCAACCAGTACACGCACTCCGCCGCGGCGTGCCTGCTCGCGGCAGACGGCCGCCCGCTGCTGATGCAGCAGAAGGAGCGCCTGACGCGCAAGAAGCACGATGGCGGCGACGTCGCGGAACTGATGGAGCACGTGCTCGAGGCGGCGGGCGCGCGGCCGCGCGACATCGCAGTCGTCGCGGCGAGCAATCACCTCTTCCGCATAGACCGCTTCCACGAGACGGTCGCCTGGGCGACGGCGCAGTTCTCCTACCGCCGGTCCTACCTCGATCCGGCCAACCTGCTGCCCGGCGTCCCGCGCATCGAACTCTCGCACCATCTCGCGCACGCGTGGTCGGTGCTGCCTTACGCGCCCTTCGACGAAGGACTGATCGTCGTGATGGACGGCATGGGTTCGACGCGGCGCGACATGGAGTTGCCCGGCGCAGGCTACGTCAGCGAGTTCGACTTGCCGCGCGCGCCCGGCTTCACGGAGGCGCGGCGCGCGCACGAACCCCCCTTCGGCTGGCGCGAGGCGGAGAGCGCCTACCTGTTCCGCGGCCTTCGCCTCGAGCGCTTGTTCAAGCGCTGGACCGCGGAGCCGACGCCGGTTTTCCTTCACAATTGCGGCTTCGAGAACATGGAGTCGCTCGGCGCGATCTACTCGCGCGTCGCCAGCCACGTGTTCGGCGACTGGAACGCCTGCGGCAAGGTGATGGGGCTCGCGCCGTGGGCAGCGCGGTGGGCGCGCGGGCGCAAACGGCGCGCGGTGCTGCGCGGGCCGCTCGAGCGGCTGCGCGTGGACTGGGAGCGACTGCGCACGGAGCCGCACCCCAACGCTTGGGCCGAGGAGCGCCATCGCGGCGGCTATGCGCGGCTGGCTGCGGACGCGCAGGCGGACCTTGAGGATGTCGTGCTTGAGTTCCTGCGTCGCTTGCGCCGCCAGACTCGAGCGCGCAACCTCGCACTGTGCGGCGGCGTGGCGCTGAACTGCGTGCTGAACGGCCGCGTCGCGCGCGAATGCGGCTTCGAGCAGGTCTTCGTGCCGCCCTACCCGGGCGACGAGGGCGTCGCGGTAGGCGGCGCGGCCTACGCGTGGCACGCGCGCAATCCACGCGCTGCGGCGCCGCGGCGGCCGTTGCGGCCCTTCGGCGGGCGCGCCTACGCGGCCGACGAGACGGATCATGCGCTGGCGGACTTCGGCCCGTGGCTGGAGGAGGTCGCGCCGGCGCGCGGCGAGGACGCACTGCTCGAGCGCGTCGCGGCCGAGATCGCGCGCGGCCGCGCGGTCGGCTGGTACTTCGGGCGCGGCGAGTTCGGGCCGCGCGCGCTGGGACGACGCAGCATCCTCGCCGACCCGCGCCGCGCCGAGATGGTCGAGAGACTGAACCGCGCGGTGAAGAAACGCGAGGTGTTCCGGCCCTTCGCACCCGCGGTGCTCGCCGAGCACGCGGCCGAATGGTTTCTCGCGCCGCCGGTCTCGCCCTACATGTCCTTCACCGCGCCGGCGACTGCCCGCGCGCGGCGCGAGGTGCCAGCGGTCGTGCATGCGGACGGCAGCGTGCGGCTGCAGACCTTGCCCGCCACCGACTCTCCGGCGCATCCGGCCGGATGCCCGCGCCTGCGCCGCCTCGTCGAGCGCTTCCACGCGCGCACCGGCGTACCGATGCTGCTCAACACATCGTTCAACCTGCGCGACGAGCCGGTCGTCGAGACGCCGCGCGACGCGATCTGGACTTTCCTGCGCACCGATCTCGACCTGCTGGTACTCGACGGCCGCATGTTCCGCGCGCGCTCCTTCGCCAATGCGGCCCGCGGCGCCCGCCCGCGCGCGCCGTCCTCGCTGGCGCTTGAATCGGTCGCGGGCGCCGACGGCGCGCCGCTCTCGGTGCGCGCGCTGTGCTGGGGCGAGATCCACGACCTCGAGCCGGAGGAAGCGGAGTTGCTGCGCGCGGCGAACGGACGCCGCCCGCTCGCACCGCATCAGCGCGCCGCGGCGCGCCGCCTGTGGTCGCTGCGCCTGCTCTGCTTCACCTCGGCCGCGAAGGCAGGGCGAGGAAAAACCACGCGGTAAGCAGGCCACCGGCAACGACGCTGGATCGCAGCCACGGCGAATCCGACGGCAGGCGCCACAGCGCCAAACCCATGCCCGCCGCGGTCAGAGCGAGCATTCCCATCTTGACGCCGCGTCGAACGCCGCGGCCCGCGCGCCAGTCCCGGATCGGCGCACCCAACCAGCGGTGCTCGACCAGCCACTTCTCGAGGCGCGGCGAGGCGCGCATCCAGCAGGCCGCGGCCAGCACCAGGAAGGGGCTGGTCGGCACCACCGGCAGCGCCAGGAAGGCCAGGCCGAGGCCGAGCGACACAAATCCGGCGGTACCCCACAGCCAGCGCATCGTGAGATATTAGAATGGTGACGGATCCAAGCCTAGAAGGCCCTCACGCCATGGAAGCGCAGAAAATCACCATCACCGCCGAGCCGCAGGTCATCCCGAGCAACTGCTTGTTCAAAGTGGACCGCTCGCTCTTCGTCGGCACGATCTACGTCAGCGACGGCGCCTGGGCCAAGCAGTGGGCGCCGCTGGCGGCCGCGCTGCTCGACGCCGTGCCCGACCTCAAGGGCGTGCGCATCAACGACGCCGAGGTGATGATCTCGATGCAGAAGGTGCCGGAGGACTGGCGCACGGTGGCGCGCACCGCCGGGCAGGCGATCCGTACGCACCTCGAGGCCGGCGGCGCCGCGTTCGTCGCCGGCGCGGTGGAGGCTCTGCAGGGGCACGACCTGATGCGCCATCGCGCGCAGAAGGTGATGGACGAGCAGTTGAACCCGATGCTCGCCGCGCACGGCGGCTGGGTCGAGATCCAGGCTTCCGATGTGCATGACCTCTACATCACGATGGCCGGAGGTTGCCATGGCTGCTCCTCTGCGGCTGCCACGATGAAGCAGGGTGTCGAGGTGGCGCTGCGCCAGGCGGTGCCCGAGATCGAGAACATCTACGACGCCACCGATCACGCCGCGGGCCGCAATCCTTACATGTAAGGTGGCTGCGCGGGCTTGTCTGACCCGCGCTTCAGGCCGTCCGCTGCGGGTCCGGGAAATCTCGGTAGAGCGCAGCGCGGAAGTTGCGGATGCGCGAATACACGGCGCGGTGCAATTCCTCGCGCGGTCCGGAGCGTGCCGCGACCATCTGGAAGGCCGCGTCCAACTGCGCGAGATCGCGCACCCGGATCTCGACGCAGAACTCGCCGAGTTCGGGCGGTCCGAAGCCCAGTTTGCGGCGCGTCAGCGTCCAGTCGGCGATCAAGCCCGCGCCCTGCAGATGCTCCAGCCACGCATGGATTGCCGCGCACATCGCGAGATCCTGGTGCGAGTCGGCCGCATCAAACCAGATCAGGTAACGGTCCACGGCTGGAGCCCCCCCGCTACTCCAGCGTGGCGCGCAGCATCCACGCGGTCTTCTCGCCGATGTCCATGCGCTGCGTGAGCAAGTCGCAGGTGACCTGGTCGCCCGCCTCCGCAGCGAGCGGGAAGATCGAGCGCGCGGTCGCGACCACCGCTTCGTGGCCCTCCATCGCGTTGCGCACCATCTCCATCGCCGACGGCGGCGGGCCCGGCTCGTCCTCCTCGATCGAGGACAACTCGACAAAGGCCTTGTAGCCGCCCGGCGCGAACTCGCCCAGTGCGCGGATGCGCTCGGCGATAGGGTCGGTGGCCGCCCACAGTTCCTGATACTGCACCATGAACATCTGGTGCAGCGTCTGGAACATCGGACCCGTGACGTTCCAGTGATATTGGTGCGTCTTCAGGTACAACGAATAGGTATCCGCAAGCAGGCGGCCGAGCCCCTCCGCGACTTCCTTGCGTTGCACGTCCGCGATGCCCAGGGCGGGTGTCATGCCTCACATCCTAGGACGGGCGCCGTGGTGCTGCCACGGCGCCCGTCCGGGATGCGGCGCTCACAGAATCAGCAGCGTCACGATGTTCGAGCCGTTGCCGACCTCCGCCGCCATGATGGACGGGATCAGGCCGGAGGCGCCGGGCGGAATGAAGCGGTTGTAGGACACCACGCCGGCTCCGTCCGCGGTGGTCACCGCGAGCAGCACCGGTGCCGCGAGTCCGATCGTCGCCTGGATCTGCGGCACGTCGGTGATGCCCGTGCCGGTCAGCGAGTAAGCGAGGTACACCGTCGTGTTCGGCGAGGCGCCGGTCACGTCGAAGGTCGCCGTCATGCCGGAGACCAGATTCGACACCGTCAGGTTCAGCGAGCCGGTCAGGGCCTCGATCACCGACTGCTCCAGATTGACGCGCCCGCGACCGTAGATGTCGTCGTCGCCCGGCACGCCGAGGTCCACGCAGGCCTGGTACATGCGCTCCTCGACCTCGTAGGAGTCGAGGTACGGGTTGGCGGCCCACATCAGCGCGCACACCGCGTTGGTCATCGGCGTCGAGAACGACGTGCCGCTCACCGCCCCGTAGCCGCCGCCGAGCAGCGAAGTCCAGATGCCCTCGCCCGGGGCGACGCAGTCCACCGCCACGCCGTAGGACGAGAACCACGCCTTGGTATCGCTCGAGTTGGTCGCGCCACTCACCACGACGTCCGGCCAGTCGAAGGAGGAGTGATTCTGATTGTAGTTGTCGGCCGCGTAGAAGTAGAGGCCGTCCTGGCTGCGGACGTAGGTGCCGGTGGTGCTGATCGAGAGGTTCTCCACGCCGGTGTAGGAGGCGCTGATCGTCCTGGCGCCGTTGTCCACCGCCCAGCGGGCGCCTTGCTCGAGATCCGACAGATACGCGCCGCCGCCCGGATCGTTACTGACGCGCACCGGCATCAACTGCACGTTCCAGCACACGCCGGCCACGCCAAGGCCGTTGTTGCCGAGCGCGCCGATCGTGCCTGCGACCAGCGTGCCGTGCCCGTTGATATCTTGGATCGTGCCGCCCTGCGACTGCGGCAGGTCCTCCACCGCGTTGTAGCCGGAGATCAGGCTCGCCGCGAGGTCGGCATGGTTCAAGTCCACGCCGGTGTCGGTGAAGGCTGCGATCACCGCCGAGGCATCGGTGATCCAGTCCCAGGCGAAGGCGCTGCGGATCGTGGCGTGGTGCCACTGGCTGCCGTAGTAGGTGTCGTTCGGCGTGTTGGCGGGAAACACGCGCCAGTCGGGGACGACGTACTCGAAGAAGCCGGTGCCGAGCAATTCGCGCGCGTAGTCGGCGTCGGCAAGTCCCTCCGGAACCCGCACGACGTACTCGCGCACTTCCGGGAACCAGTGCAGCGCGTGCGGGGCGAGCAGATCGCCCGCGACGCCGAGGTCGGCCGCGGTCGGCCGCGCGATCACGCGCCCGGTGAGTTCGGTGACTCCCGGAACATGCACGAAGAGCCGGAGGCTGTCTTCAGGGGTGCGCGCGGCCTGCGGCGCGGCGCAAAGGGCAAGGAGGAATGTCAGGATCATGGGGGTTGGGGAAGGGGCAAACGAGTTTACTGGACCACGGCGGCCACGAACGGCGAACCGTTGCCGGTTTCGACCGCCTGGAACCAGACCGCCATGCCTTGCACCGAGGCGGGGACTGCGAGCGCGAGGCTGCCGGCGCCCGCGGCGTCGGCAAACTGGCTGGCGAGCGGTGCCGGCGCAGCGAGCGCCAGCGAAACGGAAATTTGCGGCACCTGCGTGATGCCGGTTCCGGTCGTCGAGTATGCGATCCAGACGGTCGCGCCGGGCTGCGCACCCGTGAAGTCAAAGGTCGCGGTCTGACCGGCGACGAGATTCGTCACCGCCAGGGTCAGCGTGCCGCCGATCGCCTCGAGCACCGCCCGCTCCAGGTTGACGCGGCCGCGGCCGAAGACGTTGTCATCGCCGGCCGCGCCGAGGTCGTCGCAGGCGCGAAACATGCGCTCCTCGCAGTCCGCGGCGGTGAGGAAGGGATTCGCCGCGAACATCGTGCCGAGCACGCCGGCCACCAGCGGCGCGGCGAAGGAGGTGCCGGAGCCGCTGCCCCAACCGCCGCCGTTGGTGGTGTACCAGATGTCCACGCAGGGCGCGGAGCAGTCGCCCAGGTGGCCCCAGGAGGAGGAGGACCAGCGCAGGTCGTTCTGGTCGGTGCCGACCACGACCGTCAGGTTCGGCTGCCCGGCCGGATAGGCCATGTTCGAGTTGTCAATCCCCCACACCCACAGCGCACCGAGGGTCCGCAGGTAGGCGCCAGTGGTATCGTTCGACGAGGCTCGCACGCCGGTGAAGGAAGTGCTGACCACCCGCGCGCCGTTCTCCGCAGCCCAGCGCGCGCCCTGGTCAATGTCCCACAGCGCGGCGCTGCCGTTCGGGTTGTTGGTGACGCGGATCGGCATCAACTTCATGTTCCAGCCGACGCCCGCCGTGCCGACTCCGTTGTTGCCGATCGCCGCCGCGCAGCCGGCGGTGGCGGTGCCGTGCCCGTTGATGTCGTTCACCAGGCCGCCCTGCGACTGCTCGAGGTCGCTGGCGGAGTTGAAGCCCGACACCAGCGAAGCCGCGAGGTCAGGGTGCGCGAGGTCCACGCCGGTGTCGGTGTTGGCGAAGATCACTGAGGAGGTGTCGGTGATCCAGTCCCACGCGGCCTCGCTCTGCATCTTGACGTGATGCCACTGGCTGACGTAGAGCGGATCGTTCGGCGTGCCGACCGGGAAGCACAGCCAGTCTGGATGCGCGTAGGCGAAGAGGCCGGTGGCGGCGAGTTCGGCGGCGAACTCGAGGTCGGCGCGGCCGGCGGGAACCTGCACGCGCATCTCGCGCACCTCGGGCGCCACCTCGAGGATCGCCTCGCCGAGCAGCGCGCGCGCGGCCGCATCGGCGTCCGGCAGCGGCTGCACGATCAGGCGGCCGGTCAGTTCGAGCGCGCCGGGCTGGGGAAGGCAGGAATCGGCGGGTTCCTGGCAGAGCAGGACTGCCGTCAGAGCGAGGGGATGGAAGTACATGACGCGGTCCGGCCAGATTAACATGGCAGGAATGCGGATCCTCCTCGCCGGGCTTCTTGCGACAGTCTTCACCTTCGGTGTCCAGGAGCCGACCGGCGTCGGCTACGACGACACGCCGATGCTGCCGGGGCAGAAGTGGCGCGTACACGACAAGATGCGGCCTGCTCCTCCGGTGGTGAAACCCGGTGCGCCGGGGGTTGCACCCTCGGACGCGATCGTGCTGTTCGACGGCGCAAGCCTCGTCGGCTGGGAGCACGGAGACGGGCGCGCGGCCGGTTGGAAAATTGCCGAAGGAGCGATGGAGATCGTCGCCGGCACCGGCGACCTGCAGACCAAGCAGACCTTCGGTTCCTGCCAGTTGCACATTGAATGGCGCACGCCGAACCCGCCGCACAACGACTCGCAGGCTCGCAGCAACAGCGGCGTCTTCCTGATGGGCCAGTACGAGGTGCAGATGCTCGACTCCTACCAGAACGTCACCTACGCCGACGGCCAGGCCGCGGCCCTCTACGGCCAGCAACCGCCGCTCGCGAACGCCAGCCGCCCGCCCGGCGAGTGGCAGACCTACGACATCTTCTTTCGCGCGCCGGCCTTCGACGCGGATGGCAAGTTGACGTCGCCCGCGGTCGTGACGGTCGTGCACAACGGCGTCCTGGTCCACCACGCGCAGCCGATCCTCGGCGCCACGGCGCACCGCGCGGTGGCGCAGTACGGCGCGCACCCGGGGCGCCTGCCGGTCAAACTGCAGGACCACGGCGATCCGCTCCGCTTCCGCAACGTCTGGGTCCGCCCCCTTGAATGACCGACCGACGCATCATGAAGTCCTTCCTGCCGATCCTCCCCTTCGTGCTGGCCTGGTTCGCCGCTCCGGCGCATGCCCAGGACGCGCCCCCGGAGAAAAAGCCCGAGCCGCCCCAGTACACCTTCCTGTGGAAGGTGGAGCACGAGGGGCTGCCTGCGAACTTCCTGTTCGGCACGATTCACGTGCCGGACGACCGCGTCAACACCCTGCACCCTGACGTCAAGTCGGCGCTGAACGCGGCGGACGCCTTCTACGCCGAACTCGAGTTGGACGACACCACCGAACTGCAGTCGAAGTTGATCGAAGCGGCGGCCCTGCCCGAGGGTGAGACCCTGAAGACGCTGCTGCCGGTGGACCTCTACGCCGAGGTGGAGCGGGCCTTCGCGGACCAGAAGATGATGCTGCGAGCCGTCCAGGGCTTCAAACCCTTCATGGTGCAGTTGATGCTGCTGCAGCAGGAGATGCTGGCGGACATGCTCGCGGGCAAGGAGCCGCTCGACATCCGGCTCTACAAGGTCGCGCAGAGCAAGGGCAAGCAGGTCGGCGGCGTGGAGGTCGTGGACGAGCAGATCCAGGCGCTTTGCAACACGCTCACCGTCGAGGAGCAGATCACGAGCCTGCGCGAGGGCTTGGAGCAGCACTTCGAGGCCAAGGAGCGCGGCGAGAGCCCGCTGCGGCGCATGCTCATGGCCTGGTTGAGCGGCAGCGAGCGCTGGATCCTCGCGGTCGTCATGGAGGATTGGGACATGCACGACCCGATCCAACGCAAATCCTACGAGGCGCTGCTGCCGGCGCGCAACCGCAACATGGCCGCGCGCTCCGCCAAACTGATGCGCGAGAATCCGGACAAGAAGTTCGTGTTCGCGTTCGGAACCTTCCATTTCATCGGCGAGGACAGCGTGGTGGTCTTGCTGCGCAAGGACGGATTCACGGTGACGCGCCTGCTCGCGCCGCCGCCGGAACTCGAAGAGCGTTGGATCGCAGAGGACCCGGGGCTGGCGAAGGAGGAAGAGACAGTCGAAGTCGGCGGGCAATGAGCGCGCGCGGGCCGGGAGGGGGGGGGCTCCCGATGAGAGGCCTCGCGCTGCTCATGCTCCTCCATGGCTGCGCCGCCGTCGAGACCGGGACGGGCGCCCCTCCGCGGGAATCCTGGCGCGCGATCTGCCTGGGCGCCGCGCAGGATGCCGGCTTCCCCCACCTCGGCTGCTTCGGACGCTGCTGCGAGGAGGCGCGCCGCAGCGGCCGCCGCGAGCCGATCGCCGCGCTGGCGATCGAGTGCGCGCGCGGCTGGTGGCTGGTGGACGCCACGCCCGATCTGCCGCAGCAGATCCACGCGATGGGAACGATGCCGCGCGGAATTCTGCTGACGCACGCGCACGTCGGCCACTATGCAGGGCTGATGTACCTCGGGCGCGAGGGCATGAACGCGCAGCGCATGCCGCTGCACTGCAGCGAGAAGATGGCGGAGTTCCTGCGCACCAACGCGCCGTGGGATCAATTGGTGCGGCTCGGAAACGTCGAGATCTTCCCCTTCCAGAGCGGCGGCGAGATCCGCCTCGATCCCGCGATCGAGGTGCGGCCGCTCGCGGTGCCGCACCGCAACGAGTACGCCGATACGCACGCGTTCGCGATCGGCGGGCTGCTCTACGTTCCCGACGCCGATCGCTGGGAGGATCTGCCGGGGCTCGCCGCTCCGTTCTCGACCCTGGTGCTCGACGGAACTTTCTTCAGCGGCGAGGATCTGCCCGGGCGGGACATGAGCGAGATTCCTCATCCCTGCGTGACGGATACGCTTCGGCTCCTTGAGCCCGTGGCGGAGCGTACGGTGTGGTTCACTCATCTGAACCACACCAATCCGCTGTGGAATCCGGGCTCGCGCGCGTCGCGCGAAGTGAGCCGCCGCGGCTACCGCGTGGCGCGCGCCGGCGAGATCCTCTTCGACTCCTCGGTCAGCGTGCCGGAATCTTGAGCAGCGTCGTGAAGCACTGATCGTGCAGCAGCGGCGCGCCCGACGCGTCGCGCACGCCGGTCGCGGTCAGTGCATGGACGTAGCCCTCGCGCAGCCCCGCCACGAGCAATTCCGCGCTCATCCCGTCCGCGGCGGGCGTCGCGCGCAGGATCGTCGGCTGCTCCAGGTTGTAAGGATCGCTGCCGTATTCGCTGTGCAGTTCGTAGGTCCAAGACTCGATCGCGAACGACTCTGTGCGCGCCAGCGTCGCCGGGTCGGCGGGCCGCGTGAACTCGAGCCGCAGGCCTCCGGGAAGCGCGCGCACCGCGAGGATCTCGAACGGCGTCGCGCCGGTCCACGCAAGACGCTGCAGGCCCCAGGATTTCGTGCCCAATGCGGCCCAGCCGCGGTCGGACATCCCGACCACGAGCCCGCCGTCCTGATCGAACTCGACGCGAATCACGCCGCTCACGAGCCCGCGCCGGAAGGGGAAGCAGGTCCCCTGCCAGACTCCGTCCACCTGCTCCAGAAACACGCGGATCACCGAGGCCTGGTACTGGTCGCCGACGAAGAGTTGGCCGGCGTAGGGCCCGAACCTGCCGCCGGTCTGATCCCACGCGAAGCCGCTGGGTGACCGCCCCATCACGTCGTACGGAAACCACACCGCCGGGAGCCGGAAATTGGGAATCATTTTCGCGACCTCGGGCATCAGCATGCCGTCCGGCGGCTGCCCGGGATGCTTGACGCGCGACTCCGGCAGACTGCACGACTCGATGCTCGACGGGTGGCCTTGGAAGGTTCCCACTTCCAGCACCGAGAGTTTCGACGCGCCGCACCACTCTCCCTGGTTGTCGGTGTAGAACACCGTTCCCAAGGGCGACACGCCGACGCCGGCCGGCGAGCGCAGGCCCGCGCACACCGGCTGCATCTCCCCCTGCGGCGTCACGCGCACCGCCCAGCCGCGCCACGGGACGCTGCCGAAGGGCTCCGCGTCGAAGGAGCGGTTCAGCGTGACCCAGAAGTTGCCGTCGCGGTCGCGCGCCGGGCCGAAAGCGTACTCGTGGTACGAGCCGCTGATCTGCCACTCATCGCACACGGTCTCGAACTCGTCCGCGCGGCCGTCGCCGTCGGCGTCGCGGAGGCGCGAGAGTTCGCCGCGCTGCACGCAGTAGACCCAGCCGTCCAGCGCGAGCAGGCCGAGCGGCTCCTGCAGACCGTCGCACCACAGCGAGCAGCGCGGGGTCTCCGTCCACGCCTCCGCGATGCGCCAGATCTCGCCGCGCCGCGTGCAGGCCAGCAGCGCGCCGGGGCCGAGGTTCAGGATGCCGCCGACCTCCAGCACGACGTCGTCCGGGAGCGGGCACTCGACCGCGGACCAGTACCGCGCTTCGCCCTCGGCCTGCGCGCAGAGGAGCAACAGCAGATTCAATCCCATTGCATCTCCGTCGCGAACTCGTGGGCACCCGCGGGAAGCGGGATCAGCAACTCCTGCACGCCGTCGAAGAGGTCGCGCAGCAGCGGCACCGGCACTTCGGGCGAGAGCGCGAGGGCGAGGCCGTCGGCGGAGCGCCAGGCTGCGTCGCGGTGGGTCCATTCGGTGGAGGTGCCGAGCCGCAGGAACCAGCCGGAATCGGGAACCCGCAGCCGGAAGCGGCGCGTCAGCGTCGCCCCCCCCTGGCCGTAGCGCGGCGTCAACGCTTCCTCGACCGTGAAATCGCCGTGGCGGTAGCGGAAGGTCGGCCGGCCCAGGGCGTCGCGCCGGTGCCCGAGCATGCGCCAGCCGGCCTCGCGGCCGGACGCGACGGGCCACGGGGCGTCCGCTGCGGCCAGATGCGCGAAAGCGGGACCGGCCGGAAGCGCTCGCACCGCGAAGCCCGCCGGCACCTCCAACTGTCCCGCGCGCCCATGCCACGTGCCCTCGGCGTTGAAGAAATCGCCGCGCCAGACCTGCATCAGGCGCGCGTGGTGCAGGTCGAAGGAGGCATGCACGCGCTCGGGGAAGCCGACGTTGATCACGCGCGCGCTGCCGCCGTCCATGAACGAGCCGACGTAGATCGGGCGGTCCACCGGAACCAGGTCATAGGCAGTGCGCTCGACCACCAGCCCGGGCGGGAGCGGCAGGCTGTCGCCGAGCGCGAGCCACGATTCCAGCGCGCGAATCTGCTGCTCGGCGTCGCCGCCGAGCGCAGCGGCGGCGACCGAGCGTCCGCCCGAGAAGTACACGGGCATGCGCGTGCCCGCGCGCATCACGCTGGGATTGCGCAGCCACGCGCGCAACCATTCCGGCTCCAGCCGCTCGTGCAGAGTTGTCAAATCCATCACCTGCATTCCCTGGGCCGCGTGACCGGCGACCGGGTGGCACTGGATGCAGTTCAGGCCGCCGGTTCCGCCCAGCAGGCGGCCGGGCTCCACCAGGTCCGGCGCGAATTCCGCCGCGTCGCCTTCCCCGGCGCGCTCATCCGCCGCGTCGAAGGCTGCCGCGAGGCCGACGACCTGCTCCTCCGGGAAGCGCGGCATGCGCGCGTGCAGGTAATGCGCGCGCACTGCGCCGTCGCCCGCGAGCACCTGCGCGAGCCACGCGCTCCGCAGTTTCCCGCCGACCCCGGTCAGATCGGGCGGGATGCGACCCTCGTCGCCGACGTCGCCTTCGCCGGTGAAGCGCGCGCGCAACGCGTCGCCGGGGCCGCCGACACCGGCCCGCGTGTGGCAGGCAACGCAGTCCAGCCGCAGCAGCGCATGCGCGGCCTGCGCCGCCGGCGGCAGCGGCACCCCGAGTTCCGTCGCGTGCGCAACCGTCGCGCGCAGCGCGGCGCGCTGCGCTTCGCTCAGCGCATAGCGCGCGGCTCCAGGGGGGGGGACATCCGCCAAGCACCCGGCAGCGGGCCGGAGGGCGGCGAAGACCGGCGCTGCGGGCGCCGAGTCCGCGGCGAGGCTCCCGCGGGAATCGGCATGGCAGCGCACGCAACCCGACTCGGCGAAGCGGCGCGCGCCGCGCGCCACGCGCGCCGGGTCGGGCGCGAAGGCGGCGTGACCGGTCGGCGCGTACACCGAGCCGATCACCGCCAGATTGCGCGCGCCCAGCGGCTCGCGCACGCCGCCCGCGCGTTCGATCCAGGCCTCCAGCGTCTCGCCGCCGGTGGCCTCGTACATGCGCACGACCACGCGATGACGCCCGGCCGCAAGCGCGGCCTCGCCGGTGCGGATCTGCGGCGCATGCCCGCCGTCGTTGTCCACGACCCGGATGCCCTCCACCCACAGATCCGATCCGTCGTCGCTGTTGAGTCCGAAGCGCAGCGTCTCCTCCCTCTCCAGTTCCAGCCAGCCCTCGAAACGGTAGGCGAAGAATTCCTCGCGCCGGTCGTCGCGCAGAGCGATTTCCTGCGCGAGCCCCGCCCGCGTCGGCGTCCAATCGTGAATGTCGTCCAATTTGCCAGGACTCGGCAGGTCCTCCGGCAGTTCGACGTACTGATAGCGCACGCCGGGCACCAGATCCTCCGCAACGGGACCGGCCGCGTGCTGCTCGCGCAGCAGCCACGCCGCGAGCGCGGACGCTTCCGCCTCCGACAGCGCGCAATCCGGCATCGCGCCGCCCGGCCGGAGCGCGAACGGCTCCCGCAGGAACGCGGCCAGCCGCGCGTGGTCGGTCTTCGCAGCCAGCCGCCGCGCGGCGAGTCCGGCCTCGTCATGGCAAGCGAAGCAGCCGAGCCGCTGAAACAGGACGCCGCCCTCGGCGACGCGCCAATCGTCCGGCCGCGACGCGAGGATGTGGAACGGTCCCTCCTGCGCCGCGAGAAAGTGCGTCAAGTCCTCGACCGCCGCAGTGCGCAGACCCGTGTCGAGGCCGTGCAGCAAATCCGGCATGCGGCTCGCGGCGCCCGGCGCCTGCGGGTCGGTGAGCCAGAGGCGCAGCCAGCCCGGTGCGGCCCGCTGGCCGATGCCTGCCAGCGGCGGGGCCGCGAGCGGCATGATCCTCGCGCGCACGGCTGCATCCGCTTGATGGCAAGACAGGCACTGAAACCGCGCGATCAGCGCCTCCCCTTCCGGATGGGCGAAGGGAGCCGGCACTTCCACGGCGATGCGAACCGCGGGCGGTGCCGGCTGCTCCGCGTCGGAGCAGGCGAGAACCGCGAGAAGTGCCGCCGAGGCTCCGGCGAGGGCGAGCAGCGGGCGTGCGGATCGCAAGGCAGCGAGCGTAGCGAAGAGTCCACGACTAGACTCCCCGGATGAGAATGCTGACGGCGGCGCTCGCTGCGGCAGCGGGCGCGCTGGCCGCGCTCGGATGCGGCGGCGACGCGCGGCTCCCCGCCGGATCGCGCGCGGCTCTGCCGCTGTCCGCCCTTCCTGAAGCGGAGGCCTGCGCGCCGTGTCACGCGTCCATCGTCCAGAAGTGGCTGCAGCACGGGATGGCCGACGCACTGGGGCCGCTCGTTCCCGCCCGCGTTCCGGCGCGCCTTGACGGCGCGTGGCACGCGCACACGCAGAGCGGTGCGCGCTACCGGGCCGAGAGCGCGGAGCGCGGCGGCTGGCGCCTCGCGCAGGAGTGGAGCATCGCCGCGCCTGGGCTCCCGCCCGCGCGCCGCGAGATGCCGCTCCGGTGGCGTATCGGCGCCGGCGTGCAGGACATGTCCTTCGTCGCGGTCGAGCAGGGCCGCTGGTTCTTCGCGCCGCTCGAATTTCTCAACGCGCGCGGCTGGGTGCCAGCACCGTTCCAACTCACGCACGGCGGCGGCGCGGGTCTTGACTTTCGCGTGACCGCCGAGTGCCTGGGCTGCCACACCGACGCGCCGCCGCCGCGAGCATTCCCGGCGCACGCGCTGGGCGAGTTTCCGGCGCGCGGCATCTCCTGCGCGGCCTGCCACGGCGCGAGCGGGGAGCACGTCGCGCGCATGGGCGAGGCGGCTCTGACCGGCGCGGCCGCCGCCGAACCCGGCATCCTGGATCCTTCCGACTTGCCGCCGGAACGTCAACTCGATCTCTGCGCGCGCTGCCATCTGGAGGGAGACGCACAGATCGAAATCGCGCCGCCCGGCGCGCAGCCCTTCCGACCCGGCGAGGACCTGCTCGCGCGCCGCGCGGTGCTGGTCGCGCGCGCGCCGGGCGACGCGGCGTCCTTCGTCAGTCAAGTTCACCGCCTCTCGCGCAGCGCCTGTTTCCGCGCCTCGCCGGAAATGACCTGCACGACTTGTCACGATCCTCACCTGCCTCCCCGGCTGCAGACTCGCGCCGATTCCGCGGCGGCCTGCAGCGATTGTCATCGCGGGCTGACGCACCCGGAGGTGCCGGGGAGCGAGGGCGGTGACTGCATCGCTTGTCACATGCCCGCGATCGAGCCCTTCGACCTGCCGGGCGCGCGGATCGCGGACCACTGGATCCGCCGCCGGCCGCAGCCGCCCGCCCCGGCAGGCTCCTTCCGTGAGCACGAGGCTCCCGACGGAGATTGGGAAGTATTCCGCTATCGCGAGCAGGATCCCCCGCACTGGAGCGCGGCGGAAGTGACCGCGCTGCGGGCGATGGCGATTGCGCAGCAGGGCCGCGCGGCGGAAGCGGCGCCGCTGTTCGAGGAATGGAGCCGGTCGGCCGATGCGCAGTCCGGTGCGGTGGCGCGGCTGCCGATGCTCTCCCTGCTGCGGGGCATCGCGCTCGCCGGCACTGGCGACCCGCGCGGAGCCGCCGCGGCCTACCGGCGCGCGCTCGTGTTGGATCCGGACTTCGCCGAAGCGCGGCTCAATCTCGCGACCGCGCTGGTGGAGGCCGGCGACGCGGACGCCGCGCTGGTCGAGATCGAGCCCCTGCTGCGCAGCCACCCTCTGGCGGATGCTCCGTGGCTGGTCGCGGCTTCCGCGCACGCGGCGGCGGAGCGAACGCCGGAGGCCCTGGCGCATCTGCAGCGGTCGCTCGCGACTTTCGGCGCGCAGCCGCTCGCGTTGCAACGGCTTGGCCGAGCGGCTGCGGCCGCCGGCGAGACCGCGCTCGCGCGGCGCGCGCTGCTCGGCGCCTGGTCGCTGGATCCGCGCCTTCCCGGCCTCGCGGCGGAAGTGCGCGCGATCCTGCGGGCGCCTTGAGGCGAGGCTCGAAGCTCAGGTCCCGATCAGCCGCCGGATCGTTTCCTGGATCTCCGGGAGCGGCAGAGGCCGGGTGAAGATCGCATCCACACCCAGACGCTTCGCCACGGCGAGATCGAACTCCGCCGCGTGGTCGCCAGCGCCGGAGAACGCGATCACTCGGACGCGCGGCTGCAGCGAGCGCACCGAGCGGATCAGGCCGAGACCGTCCTGATCCGCGGTCACGACGTCGGCCACCAACACCCGCACGTAGGAGGAAGCAAGGATCCGCTTGGCCTGAATCCCGCTGCCCGAGGCGATCACCTCATAACCGGGGAGAGATAACGACCGGCACAAGGACTCGCGCAAGTCCGCGTCATCCTCGACCACCAGGATCCGGCTCATCGCGAAGCCGGATCGGGAAGGACCATCCGGCGCGCAGGGTCTCTCGAGCAAAGCGATAGAGAGGTCAACCGCGGGGCTGCGAGCAGCCGCCCCGGAAGTGTTGATCCCCTGCCGAGGTAAGTCCTGCCCGTACCGACAGGCGCTTCCGCGGTGCCTCTCATTTATATACCTGATGCGTGAGATGGCGAATTCCCGCCACGATTATTTGGATTCTTCGCGCGCGTGAACATCAGGCTACCCAAGTAAGTCGCATCCGCTAGGCTGGACTGGTCCGGCAACTCGATCCGGGTTCCGGCACTCTCGATCCCTGGAAGCACAACCCAACACTCACATGAAGAAAACACTGAACGTGGCGACTCTCGGAGTCCTGCTCACGCTGCTCAACACGGGCGGCACCAACCCCCCTTCGGTGGCGACCTGCATGGCCAAGTACCAGGCTGGCAGTTTCGACGTCGGCGAGGCCGGCGATGCAGGCCAGAATGGTCAACATGGCCTCAACGGCGGAGACGGCGGCGGCGGAGCGGCAGGCCAACCGGGAGAGGCCGTGGATGTAACGGCCCTCGGCTCGGAGGAGGCCTGGGCCCTAGGAGGTCCTGGCGGACCCGGAGGACGCGGAGGCAACGGCGGCGACTCCCTCGCCATGAACGGTCAGGGCGGCGAGGGCGGCAAGGGCGGAGTTGGCGGCGCCGGAGGCGAAGCCACGGTGCTCGTTGAGAACGGCATCGGCGCCGCGGTCGGCGGCAGCGGCGGCAAAGGAGGAGCGGGCGGCAACGGTGGAAATTCGCTGAACGCCGAACCGGGCAACGGCGGAAACGGCGGAAACGGCGGCAAGGGCGGCAACGGCGGCGACGCTTACGCCAGCACTAACGGATCCGGATCGTGGCGCACGATCGGCGGAGAAGGTGGAGCCGGCGGGAAGGAAGGCATCCATGGCAACCCGAATGCCGTAGATGGCGCGCCGGGCGCACCGGGTGATGGCGGAGTCGGACACTAACCCGGAAGCCAGCGCCACTCCTCATGCGTAAATTCATCATCGCTTCGATGCTGACGCTGACCCTCGCGCCGCTAGCACTGATCTGGCTGGCGGACGGAGGGCCGGCCCCGCTGCTCCGGACGGCTCCCTTGGATCGCCTGATGGATAAGGCGACCGCCGGGCTCCGCCTGACCGGAAAGGAGATCACGCGATCCCCGAGCCGGATCCGGCCGCTCGCTCTCACCGACCGGTTGACGTGCCTGTCGCTCGACCTCGCGATCCGGGTGGAAAGCCCTGGAGCCGAGCCGCAGGATCTCATCCCCGGTGAAGCCTGCGACCTTTCCGGGATGCCGGCGGAGTCCTGGGTGTCCTACTCGATCGCGCCGGACGAGCCCCTGCAGCGGGTTCGTCTGGCGGATTGCCTCGCCGAATCCGATTCCTGCTGGCAACTGGACTTGCCCTTCGCCTGCGCGATCGAACTGTCTCTGCTCGGCGCGGTGCCGCGGTCGGCCGAGCAGACCGCGCGGGTCTCGCTGCTCCGCATACAGGTGCCGGCGCCGGCCGCCTCCGCCGAGGAGGATCCGTACACCGCGTTCGCGTTTCCGGAAGCCGAAATGACCGAGGCAGGCTTGCTTCTCTGGCATCTGCGGACCGGACGGGCAGAGCCGCTCTACGAGCAGATCTTCCGGCTGGAGGAGTCTCCCATCCTGACCGTGCCTGGCATGGGATCCTCGCTGCTCTGGGTCGTGCTCGAGGACGGATCGTCCGGCGTGGCTCGCATCGAGGCGCAGCCGGGTCTGCAAATCCGCGTGAACGTGCCATTGCACGAGAGGCCTCTGCTGTGCGGACGCTTGCTCGACTGGGAAGGCAATCCAGTGGCCGCCGGGAAAGTCGTTCTGACCGTCGCGCTCGATCTCGCCGACTACGACTTCCGCCCGGACGACCCGCACGGATTCGTGGCGTATCGCCGCGATGGCGTGATGCACCACTCGGTCAAGCGAACCTACAAGACGGATCACGAAGGACGCTTTGCGATCACCGTGCCGCGCGGAAGAAGTTACGCGCTCTACTCGCACGCGCTGGACGGTTACGTCTTCTGGAGCGGGGACGCCGAAGCGGCGGTCGCGTCGCACGGGACTCCCATCGAGATCCGGCTGGCGCAGAAGTTCTCGGAAAACGAGGCCCGGGTGACGCTGCTCAAGCCGGATGGCTCGCCGCTCGACGCGGCCAAGGTCACTGTGACGGTCGCCGGCGACGTGCCCTACTTCCGCCAATGGCCAGGCACCCTCGCCACAGATGTGGAGGGGCAACTCTCGGTCCTGGGTCTCGAGCCCGGCATGCAGATCGGGCTGATGGTGCGGCACGAGGCTCTGAAGGGCGGCATGTACGCACCGGCCTATCCGAAGGTGCCGGCGGACCGGAGGATCGTGATCCAGGTGCCCTGGGAGGCCCTCCGAGGCCTGGGGGAGGTCAT